>Ga0302266_10000150_pt1 | contig 70252 bp, 48 predicted proteins | sample III_Bog_E1_2_FD_194559 | JGI IMG/M metagenome (GOLD analysis project Ga0302266, IMG submission 194559) | Peat permafrost microbial communities from Stordalen Mire near Abisko, Sweden - III_Bog_E1_2 | ecosystem: Environmental > Terrestrial > Soil > Wetlands > Peat | place: Sweden: Abisko...
GGACCATCGAGGACGGGAATTGGCCGGGCGAAAAGGGACACAAAAAAGGGCACAAAAGCGTGCCCTTCTGGGTCCTCGATGGTTTCGCCAAAATTAGCGCAAGTGCTTTAGAAAGAATGGCGGGGACGACGAGACTCGAACTCGCGACCTCTGCCGTGACAGGGCAGCGTTCTAACCAACTGAACTACGTCCCCAACTCTGAAACGACTCGCATCTCCGAACACCTTGATGGGCAAGGCTGGAGCGAGTTTCAAAAGCGCAACATTCTACTCCGGAGCGTGTCACCCGCTCCGAAACCACTCGGAAAACAACTGGCTCGCTGACGAAGGATTAATTTTAACATCGAAACGCATACGCGTGCTACCCCCAGCTCAAAGAATCGACTCTCGGATGCCTCCGTCTCCTATCCCCCCCCTCATTCGTTGACGAGTGGACGCCACCATCCGTAAGATGAAGCGACTCAAAAGCCCGGCATCTTCCGTGCTCGGCCAAACAATGCTCGGTCCAACAATGCTCAGTCCAATATGATCGGCCAAACCATTTCGCACTACCGCATCGTCGAGATGCTGGGCGTTGGTGGCATGGGCGTTGTGTACAAGGCCGAAGACGCGCGCCTGCACCGGTTTGTCGCCCTCAAATTCCTGCCAGACAAAGTCGCTCGCGATGCGCAAGCGCTCGCTCGTTTTCAACGCGAGGCGCAAGCGGCGTCCGCGCTGAATCATCCCAACATCTGCACCATTCACGACATTGGCGAAGAAGATGGCAAGGCCTTCATCGCCATGGAGTTTCTTGACGGGATCACGCTGAAGCACCGCATCGCCGGCCGCCCGCTCGACCTGGAGACCATCCTCTCTCTAAGCATCGAAGTCGCCGATGCGCTCGACGCCGCGCACGCCCAAGGGATCGTGCACCGCGACATCAAGCCCGGCAATATTTTTGTCACCAAGCGCGGCCACGCCAAGATTCTCGATTTCGGGCTGGCCAAGGTCGCACCTTCGGGCGGGTCTTCGAGCGATGCGCTGGCCAACGAACTTACCGCGCCCGACGAGCCCCACCTGACCAGCCCCGGCAGTGCGGTCGGCACCATCTCCTATATGTCGCCCGAGCAGGCGCGCGCGAAAGAATTGGACGCGCGTAGCGATTTGTTCTCCTTTGGCGCCGTCATGTACGAGATGGCAACGGGCGCGCTGCCGTTCCGGGGCGAGAGCTCCGCGGTGATCTTCAAATCCATTCTCGACGGCACGCCTACTTCCGCGGTGCGGCTGAATCCCGACGTGCCGGCGGAACTGGAGCGGATCATCAACAAGGCTCTGGAGAAGAACCGCAATCTGCGCTATCAGCATGCGGCCGACATGCGAACCGATTTGCAGCGGCTCAAGCGGGATACGGAATCGCACGAGTCGTCGGCTGGAGCCAGGGCCGATTCCGGCGCTGCCTCCAGCAGCAGCGGTCGCATGAAAATCCCAGATTCCGCTGTTGCCGGGTCGCGAAGGCTCGGCCGATACGTCGTGGCCGGTGCCATCGTTCTGGCGATCCTCGCGGCTGGCGGACTCTATCTTCGTTCGCGCTCCACGCATCCCGCCACGACGCTGACCGAGAAAGACACGGTTGTGCTGGCGGATTTCACCAACTCCACCGGTGACCCAGTCTTCGACGGCACACTCAAGCAGGCGCTAGCCGTCGATCTGGAGCAGTCTCCTTTTCTGAATATTCTTTCCGACAGCAAGGCTGGCGAAACACTCAAGCTGATGGGTCGCGCCCCCTCCGAGCGCGTTACGGGAGCAGTCGCCGCGGAACTTTGCCTGCGCACGGGCAGCAAGGCCGTGGTTGCGGGTTCCATCACCACCCTGGGCAGCCAGTATGTAGTCGCGCTCGATGCCGTTGCTTGCAGCGACGGCGAGAACCTGGCCAACGAACACGCCGAAGCCGCCAGCAAAGAAGGAGTGCTCAAGGCATTGGATACTTCCGCCGCCGCGTTGCGCGCGCGCCTCGGCGAGTCGCTCGTGTCCGTGCAAAAATTCGACGTGCCCATGGAAGCGACGACGCCCTCCTTGGACGCTTTGAAGGCCTACAGCATGGGCGTGGCCGCCGGCCGCACCAAGGGCGATTCCGAATCCGTTCCCTACATGAAGCGCGCCATCGAACTCGACCCCAACTTTGCCATGGCCTATGTCAGCCTGGGCATCGACTACTCGAATCTGGGCCAGGCGAGTTTGGCCGCGGACTATGCCCGGAAGGCCTACGACTTGCGCGACCGCGTCAGCGACCGCGAACGCTTCCGCATCTCCGCTTTCTACTTTCAATACGTCACCGGCGAAATGGACAAGGCCATCGAGGCCTATGAGCTTTGGGCGAGGAGCTACCCGCGCGAGATGGTTCCTCACGCCAATCTGGGCAGCCTTTACGCTTCGGTGGGCCAGTACGACAAGTCCATCACCGAAACAGAAACGGCGCAGCGTCTCGGACCCACTATCACCAACTATTCCAACCTGGCCAGCGACTACGTCGCCGTCAACCGCATCAAGGATGCGCGGCTGACACTACAGGAAGCGCAGAAAAATCATTTCGATGGTTTGTTTCTCCGGAGCGAAGTGTATGCCCTGGCATTCCTTGCCGGCGATACCGCCGAGATGGAGCGTCAGGTCACATGGGCGCTAGGACGCCCCGGCGAGGAAGACCAGATGCTCAACACCCACGCCGACACCCAGGCCTATTACGGACGCATGGTGAAAGCACGCGACCTGGCCCGGCAGGCCGCCGATTCGGCGGTGCGCGCGGACGCCAAGGAAACGGCGGCGCAATGGCTTGCCTTTCAGGCCATCCGCGAAGTGGAAGTGGGCAACGCGGGCGCGGCGCGGCAGGCTGTCGCACGTGCGCTGGCGCTCGCCCCCGGACGCGACGTCAGAGTTCTCTCCGCGCTGGCGTTAGCCCGCGCCGGCGAATCGACCCAATCGAAAGCTATTCTGGAGGCGCTCAAGAAATCCGAACCCAGCAACACCTTCCTCAAGGTCTACTGGTTCCCCGTGATCGAAGCGTCGATGGCGATCGCGCAACGTGCGCCCGACCGCGCCGTCATCGCCCTCGAGCCTTCCCTGCCCTACGAACTCGGCAATCCTTCTCCGGAAATCGCCGGCACATTGCATCCCGCATACCTTCGGGGACTAGCTTATCTTGCCGAGAAAAACGGTCCGGCAGCAGCGGCCGAATTCCAGAAGCTTCTCGATCATCAAGGAATCGTGCAAAACTTCCTTCTCGGGTCGCTGGCCCATCTCCAGATCGGCCGCGCGTATGCCATGTCTGGAGACCGGCGCAAAGCCAAAACCGCTTATCAGGATTTCTTTGCGCTCTGGAAAGACGCCGATCCCGACATCCCCATCCTGAAGGAAGCCAAGGCGGAATACGCCAAGCTCGACTAACTGGAAGCAATCAGACAGTCCAAATAAAAACCCCGCCTCGCGGCGGGGCCATGAAGTCGAGCACTTGAGCAACAGCAATCGAACTTAAGAACCGATGATCTTGCGACGGAACATTCCCGCAATACCCACCAGCCCCAATCCCAACAGACCGAGAGTTCCAGGTTCCGGTACCGCAAGTTGCAGTTGCGTGCTGCCGGAAGTGATGTGCCCGGAATTGTGTCCGGTTAAGACCGTGATGTTTTGGCTCGTATGTCCCATCACCGTTCGACCGGTATAGAGTGTGCCGGAGATCTCGCCGCTCAAAGTATAGAAGCTCTTAGAACCGGACTTGCCATCGAGCGTCCAGTCGATGGGGCCGACAAAGCTTCCGACGAAGATATCCAGCGGGCCTTTTGACCCAGCCTTAAGGGATCTTGCCCAGGCGCCGACACCGGTAATATCAAAGGAGGAACCCGTGGATGAAAACACTCCGCCGCTTGTCAACGAACCGCTGAGCAAAGCGCCGGTCGTGTAGCTGACCGAACCAAGAGCGTGTCCACTGGCGGCCGCGACGCTTCCGCCGCCGAGAAAGTTCACATCCCGCAGTTCCGCCCCTCTCGAACTAATTCCGGCGTCGGAGATGGAAACCCCGCCGAACTGGTCTGTAAATGTGATTGATCCCGCCCAAGCGGCCATCGGCAATGCCAGGGCAAAAAATGCAAGAACTGCTATCACTCGCCTCATGTCAATCCCCCTAGACTTCTTCATTACTTCGCAAATACCTTGAGCTTCGCACTTCAAAGTATTTGGTCGCCTTGCAGTTACTGAATTTCGTTCGGTGCGGTTGGCCTGTCAGTCGATTGCGAATGACTCGGGTTCCGCTTTTGACTCCGAAGAGTGGCTGCAATTGTTCCGTCTACCAGCGTTTTTGTCAATATGAAAGAGTTTTCGATAGTAGTGCACTTGATTGCATATGGCTGGTTTCAAGCGGTTTGCCCGCTACGCCCAGTCGAAGACGTTGGCGCAGAGTTCGATCAGGGTGGCGTCCAGGCTCAGCAGTTGGTTCTTGAAGCGGAAGCCATGCGGACCGGAAGCTTCGCGGCAGCGGCCCAGCAGTTGATAAAACACGGCGCGGTACAACTGCCAGGACCGATGCTCGTTGGCATAGGCCAGGGTGAAGCGCTTGGGCGCATCGGGCAACCCCAAGTGCCGCAACTTGCCTTCGCTGGCGGCCAGTCCGCCGCAAATCTCCCGCAAGGACTGCGCCCGCCCCAGGTGACAGAACAACATGGCCACGAACTGTCCCCAGCAACTGAACCCGCGAGCGTGGCGCTCGGCCCGGTGCTCCGCGACCGCCTGCTCGAACCCTTGGCGGGAAAACAACTGCAACATCTGGCTGAAAATGCTGGATACTCGTATCACGGCGGTGGTGGCCCTCCCTACGATTCACGTCTCGCAACGCAAACCGTAGCAGAGTTCTACCCCCGCTGCTCAAAACCTAATTTGGACAAGAGTAACTCAAAACGAATTCTCATATAAGTCCTTTCATCTCCTTCCGCAGTCGCACATTAGTAAAAATATGTCGAGTCGCTGAAGGAAACCCCCTAATTCGCGCAGCGTCATTCTTGTTACTTTGAAGCTCTTTACACTCGTGGCTGTCCCCCCGCAGTGGTGATCGAGATTGTTCCCGTGGTTGCGCCGGTGGGAACTTTACGAGCAAGTCGTGGTGAGGTCTTCACAGGTCTCAATTTCCGGGGCTCAGGCTCGCCGCATACATCGCATCGAGCAGATCCTGCGTTTGGCCGTCGTAGTCAGCATCCAACGACCACATGAAAGTGCCGCCCAGGTTCCATTGCCAATCGGCATACCACACCCGCAAGTAAGTGGATGTAGCGTCGTCGTACGTGATAAATCCTTTCTTGCCATCCACGCGCAGCATATAGGGCACCAGCGCAATCGGGTCGTAAAAGGTCTGCCAGCCCATTTGGTTGATTCGCTGTTTCATGAATGTTCCATAATTCGCCGAAAAAACCGTGCCGTTGCAGTTGCCGTCATGCGTGTGGCTCGCGTTGGCGCACTCTCCAAATAATTCGCTCACATTCGTGTAAACATATCCGTAAAAAGGCGTACCCATGTTGAGCTGCGATGGCGGGACACCTTGTTGCTCGAAAATTGCGGCTGATTCGTTCGCCGCCCCCCCCAGTTGGCATTCCCACGGATCGGGATCATTGGGATCCCAGAAGATCGCCGAGTTGAGTTGCCCATCCGCTGTCCACGGCCCGGCGCAGTCATACTGCATGATGTTGAAGTAATCGATATAGGGATCCACCTGCGGAATCGCATACCCTTGCCCCGCGTCTCCCCAAGGCGGGACGTCGGCAGAAAGTACGTAATCAGGCGCTGGAAACGCAGAGCGCATGTCTACATATAGATTGTAAAAAGTGTTAGTTTCATCCCCGGTGGGATATTCCCAGTCAACATCGACGCCGTCATATCCATACTTAATAACGAAGGCCTGTAGGTTCTCAACAAACGTGGCCTCTAGCTGAGGATTCCCGTCAAACATAGGAAAATCGCCGTTCAACCCCACCAGCACTTTGACTCCGGCCTTATGCGCCTGATGGAGGAGTTTCGGTTCGAGGAATCCGTCAGGAATGGAGATCGTTCCATCGGAATTAAAACTAATGTTGAAGTGAATGATGTGCGTCAATTTCGAATAGGGAATCTGCTCTGCCCCGTATGGAGGAGTCTGGTATTTGCTCCAATACCCGTAATCCCCGACGACTCGTTTTGTCAGTTTAGTTGTGGTCGCTTGCGACGATTCCCGGTCCTGGCTGTTAGCGCATAGGGTGCTGAACCCGACCAGCAGCACCATCGCCAGCCGGATATAGGTCTTCGAATACTCAAAACGAATTCTCATAGAGGTCCTTTCATCTGTTCCCGCAGTCGCACTTTATTGACATATTTCGAATCGCTGAAAAACGCGTCCGTCCCTGGTGCGCGCAGCGTCAGTCTTTCACGGTAAAGCTCTTTACACTTGTGGCTGTCCCTCCCGCCGTGGTGATCGAGATTGTTCCCGTGGTTGCACCGGTGGGAACGGTCACGCTCACCTTCTTGTCGGACTCCACGGTGAACTCAGTCGCGGCCACGCCGTTAAAGCTGACCGCAGTCGTCTGCGTAAGGCTGACTCCGGTGATCTGCACCTGCGTTCCCACTGGGCCCTTGCCCGGTGTGAAGCTCTTAAGCTGTGGCGTCACGAAGAATGTCCCGCTGCTGAGCGTTCCGCTGGGCGTGGTCACTGTCAGGGCCCCGGTGGTCGCACCGGAGGGAACCTTGGTCGTAATCTCTGTCGCCGAGACGACTTTGTGGGTCGCGGCTGTGCCGTTGAATCTAACCTGAGTAGTGCCCGTCAAATTGTTTCCCAGGATCGTCACAGCGGTGCCCACCAAACCCATGCTTGGACGCGGTTGCACGAAGGGAGCGAGGCCCACCGACAGAGTGAAGGCCGTGCCATAGCCGTTCCCACCCGTCCAGGCCGTTCCGTAGAAAATGCCGTTGGTCGCTTGGGTCAGCCCTGAGTCCGCGTCGCAGCCGTCGGTGTAGTCGAAGTTATGGAGCGTGGTCAGCGTACCCCCGGGGGTGATTTCAAAAATGGTGCCACAGTCGTAGTTGCTGGTTACCTGAGTGGTCCCGTAAAAGTTTCCATCGGTTCCCTGTGCCAGTCCCTCCGAGAAAGGGGCGGCGCCGTCAATCCCGTTGAGGTTCAGCACTGTGGTCAGCGTGCCTGCGGGCGTGATTTCGAAAATCGTGCCATCGCCGTCGGTTCCGCCAAGCCATGTTGTTCCGTAGAAGTTTCCATTGCTGGCTACCAAGCTCGCGTTCGGAGTATCACCGTCGGTGTAGTCGAAGCTGTGCAGCGTGGTCAGCGTGCCCGTGGGCGTGATTTTGAAAACCGTCCCATAGTTGTTGGTTCCGCCGTTGTCGGTTGTCCCGTAGAAGTTTCCGTTTGTGGCTTGTACCAAGGTCGCATTCGGGGAGGCGCCATCCGTGGAACTGAAGCTGTGCAGCGTGGTCAGCGTGCCTGCGGGGGTGATTTTGAAAACCGTCCCATAGTTGTTGGCCCCGCCCAGGTAAGTTGTTCCGTAGAAGTTCCCGTCCGTACCTTGCACCAACCCTGCCCACGGATAGGTTCCATCGGAGGAACTGAAGCTGTACAACGTAGTCACCGCGCCCGCCGAGGTGATTTCGAAAACCGTACCCCGGCTGTTGGCCCCGCCGCCATACGTCGTTCCATAGAAGTTTCCGTTGGAAGCCTGGACCAGGCTTGCATTCGGGTAGGCGCCGTCGCTGGAGTCGAAACTGTGCAATGTAGTCACTGTTCCTGAAGCGATTACAAAAAAAGTGCCATAGCCGTTGGCCCCGCCGACCCAGGTTGTCCCGTAGAGATTCCCGTCAGTAGCTTGCACCAGCGCCCCGTTCGGGCTGGAACCGTCGGTGTAATTGAAGGCAGACAGATTGGTGAAGGTCTGGGCGGCTGAGGTGATTGCCATTGCCCCAATAATTACGAAACAAATGCACACCTTTGTTAGTAAACCGTACTTCTCCATGTTGCCGCCCTTTCCGGTGTCGCGTCAGTTGTGAAGGTAAGTAACTCAAAAGTCCAGGATTGTTTCAAACTGGAATCTCTTTTTTGATTCCAATAACGGCAACGATTTTACGCCTATTTCGCCTGTTCGCAATGTGTGAAAAGATTTTCATCTGGAGCGACCCCCAACGGTCTGCGATCCACGCCAACACACCTCAGGATTGCCCCTTTCCCACTTTTGGCACACCTCTCCTTAGCCCACCCCCGCAAGAAAACCGACTCCGATACGGGCTTGACCTGCATCCTCTATCCCGTCGGTACCGGGAGCAGAGCAATCCGACCCAGCATCACCCCGAACCGCCGCCGGTTCAGATGTCCTTCCGCCAAGAGTAGCCAGTAGTAACGCACATGTTTGACCAGCCGTCCTCCCGTCTTCACCAGCCGTTGTTGCAGACTGGTCAGGGACCAGTTCTCAATTCCTCTCGGCAGACCCAGCCGCCGCAACATATTCCCTAGGTTGTAAGCCAGCAGACTCAACGCCAGCCGCACTTGATTTGAGCGGAACCGATGACAAGACAGCCGCGTCATCTTCACCGCCTGCCTGCCCTCCTTGATCAACTGCTCCGCTGTCCCCCGCTTGTTGTAGAACCGCACTACCGCCCGGCTCGGCGTCTCCAGATTGGTCACGATGAACCCCACACGCGGGAACAACTCCCCAGCATGAAACTCCACCTTCGCCACGACTCGTCGTGCCGTCTTCCAACTGGCAGCTTGATAGAGAAAGCTCTTGTACCACACGATGGGTTTGTGACTGGGACGCCCCACCGGCTGCGGGCATCGAGCCGTGGCGGGACATTGTTCGCTGGAACGTTCCACCCGTGGAGGGGCAGATCGGTTAGCATCGGCAAGAGAGGAAAAGTATGAATCTCGACTATGTGGCGATGGCAAATGTGTTTCTTTCCCGTCCGATCTTCCGTTCTACTCCACGACTTTTCGCTCCCGTCTTGTATCTCGCGCTGATTCTGCTCACCATTCCTGCTGGCAGTTCAGCGGAGACCACCGGTCGCGCCGTGCCTGAAAGCGTCGAAATCGACAACCCGGTCGCGGACCCGCGGGCCATCGTCACCGTCGGCCACGCACGCTTCACCGTCTTGACGTCACGCATGATCCGCATGGAGTGGGCCGACGACGGCTCCTTTGAAGACCACGCATCGCTGGTCTTCATCAATCGCCGCCTCCCGGTGCCGAAATTCACCCAGTCAGTCGTAGGCGGCTCCGCAACGCAGCAGATCATCATCGACACCGGCGAGCTTAGGCTCAGCTACACTCCCGCGGGCGGCGGCCGCTTTACGGCGGATGACCTCAAGATCGACTTCACCTTGAACGGCAGGCACGTCGAGTGGATGCCGGACACGCCCGACACCGGCAACCTGCAAGGAACCACGCGGACGCTAGACGAAGCGCTGGGCGCCAAGACGGAGGAACCAATTGGCCCCGGCCTGGTTTCTCGCGATGGATGGACGCTGGTCGACGACTCCACCCGCCCGCTCTTCGATTCCGCCGATTTCAGCTTTTCAAAAGGCGCAAACAGCCCCTGGCCATGGGTCATGCCGCGCCCCGCCGGCGAGCGGGAGGACTGGTACTTCTTCGGCTACGGCCACGACTACAAACAAGCACTCGGCGACTATGTTCGGGTTGCGGGACGGATCCCGCTGCCGCCGCGCTTCGCCTTCGGGGCTTGGTGGTCGCGCTATTGGGCCTACAGCGACCAGGAACTCGACGACATTGTCACCGGCTTTCACCAACACAGTGTGCCGCTCGACGTATTGGTCATCGACATGGACTGGCACATCAACCAGCAGCAGCTTATGGCCAAGGGCGAGAAAGACCAGTCGGGCGACGATCTCGGCTGGACCGGCTACACTTGGAACAGCGTTCTCTTCCCCGCGCCGAAACTCTTCCTCGACCACCTCCACGAAGAAGGACTCAAGGCCACGCTCAATCTCCATCCGGCGTCAGGCGTCGGGCCGTGGGAGGACGCGTACCCGGCGATGGCGGAGGCGATGGACATCGATCCGACTACAAAGAAATACGTGCCCTTCGACATCACCAATAAGAAATTCGCCATCAACTACATGGATCTCCTCCACCACCCGCTCGAAAAGCAGGGTATCGACTTCTGGTGGATTGACTGGCAACAGGATCCTCACACGCGGATGGCGGGAGTCAACCCCACTTGGTGGCTCAACTACGTCCACTTCACTGACCAGCAGCGCGAGGGCAAGCGGCCGCTGCTCTTCCACCGCTGGGGCGGCCTGGGCAATCACCGCTACCAGATCGGCTTCTCCGGAGACACCGTCTCCGTATGGGATTCGCTCGCCTTCCAGCCCTGGTTCACGGCGACCGCTGCCAACGTCGGCTACGCCTACTGGAGCCACGATATTGGCGGCCATATGCCCGGTGCCGTGGGTCCCGAGCTCTACACTCGCTGGATACAATTCGGCGCGCTTAGCCCCATCCTGCGCACCCATACGTCCAAGAACCCCGACTCCGAACGCCGCATCTGGGCCTACCCCCAGCCCTACTCCGACATCATGGCCACCGCCTTTCGGCAGCGTTACGCCATGCAGCCCTACATCTATACCGAGGCGCGCCGCACCTTCGATACCGGCGTGGCCTATTTTCATCCGCTCTATTACGACTGGCCCGAAGCCGATCAGGCATACACCCAGAAGAATGAATATCTCTTCGGCGATAACATGATCGTCGCGCCCATTACCGCGCCCGTCGCCGCCGATACACAGCTTGCTAGCCAAACCCTCTGGATCCCGCCGGGCGAATGGGTCGAGTCCGCTACGGGCAAGCGCTTCACGGGACCGATCGAGATCCAGCGCAACTTCTCCATTGCCCAAGTCCCTGTCTACACCCGCGCCGGTGCCATCGTCCCGATGCAGCCCGAGATGGAATACACCGGGGAAAAACCCGTGGACCCGCTCATCATTCAGATCACTGCGCTGGCCGCCGGACAAACCTCGAGCTACACGCTCTACGAAGACTCCGGCGAAGCCGTGGCCTACCAGCGCGGAGTCTGCGCCTGGACCAAGCTCTCCGCAACGCAAAAGGGCGACGACCTCGAGGTCGAAATCGCTCCCGTCTCAGGCCGCTATTCCGGAATTCCGCTCAAGCGCGGTTACGAAGTGCGCCTTCCCGGTGACTGGCCGCCCGCGAGCGTAACCGTCAATGGCACGACTTTGACCTACGACCGCCATGCAGGCGGCGAACGGCACGGGTCAGGAGGCTGGCGTTACGACGGCAACTCACTGACCACCATTATCGCCATCCCACAGAAGTCCATAACCGAGGCGATTACGATTCGTGTTCACCGCCCGGGAGGCTCGCTCCACAAGCGCGCCGAACTCGATGGCTTCGTCGGGGCCTTGGCGCGTTTCCGCAACGCCTATGACACCATCAACGAAGCGACCGCGAGCGGAGCGCCCGATCCGCTCATCCTCGCCATGCAAACCGGAGACCGCCTCAGCTACCATCCCGAAATCGCTGCCGCGGAAATCGCTCAGCGGCAACAGGTATCGGCTGCGGCAGTCGCGGCGGTTCAGGCAATGGCCGCCGTCGCCGACTCGGACGATCAAGTCGCCAAGCTCCTCGGCAGCCAGAATATGACGCTCCAGGACCTGCAAGAGAAGATCGCCCGTTACCGTCTGCTCATCCACCGCGCCCTCACCCAGGCCCAGGATGCGGCGCCGTTTCTGGGGAGAGGCTAGTTTCGCGCTGCGTAAGATGCGGCGCACGGTCTCGCGGCTGACGCACAGCCCTTACTCAACTTGCGGAAGCGGGTTGCGACGTGTTCACGCTGGCGCGGATCGCGGGGCACTCTTCGATCACAATTACGCAGCGATACGTTCATCCTCAAGCAGACGCAATCGAGCGGGCCTTCCAGATGCAGACCACGGAGGCGGGGCTTCACGCACTTCCAGCGGCGGGAAGGTGGGCACAGTGAACGGCAGGTGGGCACAAAATTGGGCACAACAGAAAAAGAGCCTATCCGACATTAGCTCCAAATGATTGGTGCGAAAGGGGGGACTCGAACCCCCACGGTTTTACCCGCCAGATCCTAAGTCTGGTGCGTCTGCCAATTCCGCCACTTTCGCATACGTTTCACAAGACGACTCCGCGATCACAAGTCTAGATGCGAACCTGTGCTGGTTGCAACTTTCCTGCCGCGACGTTTCCTGCTGCGACGACGCCGTTTGCGAACCGCGAAAGCGAGTGAGATCATCTAGTACAAATAGTACAAAGTAATCGCGGGAGTGCCTCGACTGACGCCCATCTCAACCAATCCCGGCCGCGGAGGGGACGGACTGCCCGATTTTCAGCCAGACTTTATTCCGGACCGCATTCCGAATTATGGCGAGCGCTTGCGTCGCGCGCGCATGGGATTGGCCGTTGCCATGACGCCCATCGTCATGCTCTTCACTTCGTTTACGGCGGTCTATTTGGTTCGGCGAGGATTCCTCAGTTTCGACGCGAGCGATGGCGACTACATCCGCGTCTGGGTTCCGGTGCGCTTGCCTTGGGCGTTATTGCTGGCCAATACAGTCGTCCTGATTGCGAGCAGCGTTACGATCGAACTGGCGCGGCGCGAGATCACGCGCGAAGCCGCGCTGGCTCCCGTGAAGTCGATGCCAGGCATTTCGCTCGGCGACGAGCGCCGTTTTCCGTGGCTCGCGCTGACCACTATTCTCGGGCTGGTGTTTCTTGCCGGACAGCTTTTCGCCTGGAGCATTCTCTCGGCTGCTGGTTTTCACCTTGCGGGCGGAACGAGCAGTTCTTTCGTCTACATGCTTACCGCGATGCACGGGCTGCATTTGGCTGGAGGAGTAATCGTTCTTCTGTTTGCGAGTGTTGCTGCTGTGCTGCATCGTCCGGTGGAAACGCGGCGCATTGTCGTCGATATTACTTCCTGGTATTGGCATTGCATGACGGGACTTTGGATTTACATTCTTGTGCTGTTCTCGTTTGCGGCGCAGTGAAGACAGTCGTTCATTGTTAGTCGTTGGTCGTCAGTCGTTGGTCGTTTGGCGAATCATCCGATGTGCTGCTGTTCGCGGCGCTGCGTAATCAGACCTCTTTATTTCTGCATTCTTGCCTATGCTTTCGCTTGACCCCCTTGGAGCGGTCTTTTGGAATCAAGGACTTAGCGGCTGAGCGACGCCAGGTCTTTGAGTTTAAAGGAGTTGCGGGTAAAGTATTTTAGAATGTGTAAGTTAGCGGGGCGATTTTGGAGGAGAAATCTTGTCAAGGGGGGCCGAGGACGATTTTCTGCGTAGGTTGCTGAATGCAGGGGAGATATATTTTCGGGAAAATGTCCAATTTACCCCTCTGGATTTGAAATAATAAATATAGGGATCAAGAAAATCAGCGCGGCCTGCGGGCCGCGTTTTTATTTGTGTGAGGGGTGGGAGTTATGGCGAGTTATCCAGTAGATGTCCGGCGTTGCAAGCATGTGAAAACCAATGGGACGCAGTGCAGGTCTCCGGCGCTGAAGGGGAAAGAACTGTGTTTCTATCACGAGAAGAACCGTCCGGCGCCGGCCGAGCTTTACATGGACGGGGAACGGTATTGCGACAGCCAGATTATGGTTCCGGTGTTCGAGGATGCACATTCGATTCAAACCATGATCCAGTTGGTAGTGTCACTGATGCTGTCACGGAGAATCGAGCGGAAGGACGCTGGGCTGGTGCTGTATGGGCTGCAGATCGCGTCGGGCAACCTGAAGATGCCGGCGGCGGAAAAGGCCAAGCCAACGCAGGTGGTCGTCGAACCGGAGAAAGCGTCCGGGACGCCGCTGGGGATGACGCCGTGGTCGGCGACCGGGGAGGGGCATGATCCGGAGGAAGAAGAGGAGGAACCTAAGGAAGAGGGAGAGGAAAGCGAAAAACAGGATTCACCGCGGCGTCCGCCAACGGTTGAGGAGTGCTATGCCGCGATGTGCGCGGAGGAACGGTGCGCGATGAGAGAGGGCTTCACAAAGTACGGGAATATTACCCCGAACGAGACGACGGACTTCCTCTACAAACGCGGTCCCGATCCGTTGCTGGCAGTGATGCAGGGCCAGCGGGAGGCAGAGGCGTGCCGGTCGCGGAAGTAATCCGCAGATTCGGAGGGGCGAGGGGAGTTGGAGCTGCGTCCTGGGAGTGTGCAGGGATGTCGGGTGCGGGGATGGGCGGGAGGTGAAGGCGGCGGTTCGGCAGGCCCCCGGTCATTTCGGTCCATGTCAAAGACAGGCCGGCGTGATACTTCCCCGTTAAAGTGGCCTATCGCTGCTCCTGTCTCATGACTCGGGCCTGGCATGCTAAGCTAGCCGTGCCCGGGACGGCGAGTGGTGTTTGCTCGCGGTTCCTTCGACCCAAACCTTGAAGCGTATATGTTCGGGAAGCAAACTTACGTCGGTATCGTCATGATGGCAACAGCCACCCTTGTTTCTTCCCAGGGCGACCAGACACAAGGCCCTGATTTTAGAACCGGCGGCGCCACGAAGGCGCTTTCGTCCGCCATGGCGGCGAGTGCGCACGAGGGTGAAAGGAGCACGCCTAGTCAGGCCGAGATCCTCACCGACACGAGGGGAGTGGATTTTTCGCCTTACTTGGCCCGAATCAGGAGCAGTATTCGCAGTCACTGGATGCCCATGATTCCGTTGCAGGCTCACACCACGTTTCTGATGCAAGGTGATGTGTCAATTGATTTCTACGTCAAGAAAGACGGCAAAGTCGAAGGCATCAAGATCCATAAATCATCGGGCGAGGAAGCATTGGACCACGCAGCCTTGGGCAGCATTACGGCCTCGAACCCATTCCCACCCTTGCCATCGGAGTTCACTGGAGAACGGATCGGCGTTCGGTTTCATTATTTCTACAACGTCCAGCCGGAAGTCAGCTTCACTATCACTCCAAGTTTTGATGTGCGAGTCCCAGTCGGCTCCGCTCTCCAATTCTCAGTTTCCGGGGAGGAAGCCGGAGCCGGGCCGGTGAGGTGGAGCGTTTCGGGCCTAGGGTGCTCGAAATCGACTTGCGGCAAAGTCTCAGAGTCCGGCTTCTATACCGCACCTTCGCGGATCCCCGATCCTCCAACGGTCATCGTGCAAGCGGTATCGCGAGGTGATACAGACACGTCTGAAGTCACTATCGTGCAGGCAACCCCGCTGCACTAATCTCCGCTTTGCTGCAGACGGTCGTGGAATCCCACCTTTGCGCAAAGAACGCGCAAAGATGGGGCACCCGCGGGTGGGGGTTTGTCCCGAGAAAATCAAAAGCAAGATCAAAACCAAAACCAAAACCAAGATCAAGAGCAACGGCAGCGGACAGGAGTGTCCGCTCTACAGGGGCGAACTCGACCTGCTCCACTTCCGCTGCTTGGCCGCTGCACTGGTCTCCGCTTTGCTGCAGGCGGTCGTGGAATCCTACCTTTGCGCAAAGAACGCGCAAAGATGGGGCACCCGGGGGCAGGGGTTCGTCTGAAGAAAATCAAAACCAAAATCAAAAGTAAAACCAAAACCAAGATCAAAAGCAACGGCAGCGGACAGGAGTGTCCGCTCTACACTGGCGAATCCGCAGACGCTTTATAATAGAAAGATTCGGTAGCTGGTTTTGATCCATCTGTAGTGCCAGGGGAAGATGTCGAGCGATTGCATAGTGGTTCGCGGGGCCCGGGTTCACAACCTCAAGAACATCGATTTTGAGATCGAGCACAACACTCTGACCGTGGTTACGGGCGTGTCGGGGTCGGGGAAATCCTCGCTTGCGTTCGATACGATCTACGCCGAAGGGCAGCGGCGGTATGTGGAGTCGCTCTCCGCCTATGCGCGGCAGTTCCTGGAGCGGATTGAGAAGCCGGATGTCGACGTGATCGATGGCATCGCGCCTGCCGTGGCCATCAAGCAGAAGAACTCCACGCGCAATCCTCGTTCGACCGTCGCCACGGCGACGGAGATCTTCGATTATCTGCGGCTGCTGTTTGCGCGCGTCGGGCGCACGTACTGCCTGCTGTGCGGGCAGGAAGTGAAAAAAGATACGGTGGACGAAGTTGTCGAGCGGCTGCTGGCTCTGGGCGAGGGGACGCGGTTGAATGTGTTCTTTCCGATTGAGGCGCACGCAGTTGCCGTGGAGAATGCGAAAGAGAAGGGCGCCAAGAAGTCGCGCGCGAAGAAAACTGCGGTCGAGGCGAAACTGCCCTCGGATGCGATGAAGGCGCGCCTGTTCGATCTGCGCAAACGCGGGTTCAACCGGCTGTTTCAGAACGGGCAGGTGTTTGAGTTCTCGACTCCGGAGTCGTTGCTGGACGTCAATTTCTCCGTGCCTGTGTTTGGGCTGGTGGACCGTCTGGTCGTCGCGGCGGACCAGCGCTCGCGCATTGTCGACGCGGTCGAGATCGGATATCGCGAGGCGGGCGAAGTGATTTTCGAAACCGCGGTTCGCGATGGAGATGAGGGAACGCCGCAACGGTTGCGTTTTTCGCAACGCTTCGAGTGCAAGAACGACGGCAGCCGCTACGAAGAGCCCGAGCCGCGGCTGTTTTCGTTTAACAATCCGTATGGCGCGTGTCCGCGTTGCCAGGGCTTCGGCAACACCGTCGATTTCGATCTCGATCTCGTCATCCCCGACAAAGAAAAAACTCTGAATGAAGGTGCGATCGAGCCGTGGACAAAACCCAAGTACCGGCCGCTGTTTACCGAATTGAAGCGCTTTGCGCGGCAGGCGGGGATCCCGGCCGATGTTCCGTGGCATGAACTGGACTCGGAGCAACAGAAGTTGATTACCGATGGAGGGCCGGGCTACGGCGGCGTGCGCGGCTTTTTTCAGCATCTGGAGCGCAAGAAGTACAAGCTGCACGTCCGCGTCTTTCTCAGCCGCTATCGCGGATACTCGCAGTGCTCGGAGTGCGGAGGCACGCGTCTGCGGGTGCAAGCGCGGCAGGTGAGAATCGACGGCAAGAACATCTGCCAGGTGTGCAGCATGACGGTCGAAGAGGCGGCGCGGTTTTTCGCGCGGATCACGCTCTTGGTGCAACAAGCGGCGATTGCCGAGAAGTTGCTGATCGAACTTCGCGAACGGCTGCGCTTTCTCAACGACGTCGGGCTGGAATATCTGACGCTGGACCGGCTGGCTTCGACCTTGTCGGGCGGCGAGGCGCAGCGGATTCAGCTCGCGACTTCTCTGGGGTCGCGTCTGGTCGGGACGTTGTATGTGCTCGATGAGCCGTCGATTGGCTTGCACAGCCGCGATACGCACCGGCTTATTAAAATTCTGCATGATCTGCGCGATCTGGGAAATACGATTCTTGTGGTCGAGCACGATCCGGATATCATGCGCGCGGCCGACCGCATTCTCGACCTGGGGCCGGGGGCGGGAGAAAGCGGCGGGACGGTCGTTGGGGCGGGCACTTACGACGAAATTCTCAAGATGCCGCATTCGCTCACCGGGCGGTACTTGTCGGACGAGCTTCGTATTCAGATTCCGACGAAGCGGCGTCAGGCGGGGTCGCGCAAACTGCGCATCACGGGCGCGCGGGCGCACAACCTGAAGCACATCGATCTTGAGATTCCGCTGAACATGCTGGTGGCGATCACGGGCGTCTCGGGCTCGGGAAAATCTTCGCTGCTGCATGACGTTCTGTATCAGGCCCTGGCCATTGCCAAGCGGCAGATTAGTGCGGGCGCGGCGACCAAGTTGTGGGATGACATCGAAGGCGACGACTATCTCGACGAGGTGGTGCTGGTCGATCAATCGCCGATTGGACGGACTCCGCGATCGAATCCGGTCACGTATATCAAGGCATTCGATATCATTCGCGAGCTGTTTGCCTCGCTTCCGGAAGCGAAGAAGCGCGGCTTCCCTGCCGGGAATTTTTCTTTCAATGTGCCTGGCGGACGCTGCGAAACCTGCCAAGGCGATGGGACGGTCACGGTCGAGATGCAATTTCTGGCCGACGTCGAATTGGTCTGCGACGAATGCAAAGGCACGCGCTACAAGCAGCAGGTGCTGGAAATCCGCTACAAAGGCAAGAACATTCACGAAGTTTTGAACCTTACGATTCGCGAGGCGCTGAAATTCTTCGCCGACGTTCCGCGGCTCACCGAGAAACTGCGCGTGCTGGACGAGGTCGGCCTGGGCTACCTGCGGCTCGGGCAGTCGGCCACGACGCTCTCGGGAGGTGAAGCGCAGCGCATGAAACTGGCGGCGCATCTTCAGCCGGGAGCGCGCCCTGTGACCCGGCTCGCGTCGGAAGGCGGAAGCGGCACCAAGCGCAAACTCCACATGCTTTACATTTTCGATGAGCCAACGACTGGTCTGCATTTTGACGATGTCAGCAAACTCCTTTCCGCGTTCCGCCGTCTAATCGATGCAGGAGGTTCGATCGTGGTGATCGAACACAATCTCGAAGTCATCAAAACGGCGGACTGGGTCATCGACCTTGGCCCGGAAGGCGGCGATCGCGGCGGGAACCTGGTCGGCTCGGGGACGCCGGAGGCGATCGCGGAACTGAAGGACTCGTACACTGGACAGTATTTGAAGCAGGTGTTGAACGGAAACGGCGTGCTGAATGGCAAGCGGTAAAACAATTGTCGATTGTGGAGCGGCGGCCATCCCCGCCCGGCATCATCACAATGTGTTAGTAAACGCAGTTCTGCTGCTCGTGCTATCCGCCGGGGCGTTCCCCCAGACCCACACCACCGTCCGCCATTACAAGGAAGCGGTCGACGAGCAACCGCCGGAGATCGCGCAGGCCGAAGAGGCCATCCAGAAAAACGATTTCGCAGGCGCGGAGACGTTGCTAAAGAAGGCATTGGAGAAAGACCCCAACAATTATCAGGCTTGGTTCGATCTGGGGTTCGCGCTCAATGGCCTGAACCGCGCCGACGAATCGATCGCTGCGTATCGCAAATCGGTTGCCGCCAAGCCAGAGGTTTTCGAATCGAACCTCAACCTGGGATTAATGCTGGTCCGCGCCAACAATCCCGAGGCGGAGCAATTTCTGCGGGCGGCGACGACGCTCAAACCCACTGCGCACATCGAAGAGGGCCAAGCCCGCGCGTGGCTTGCGCTGGCTCACCTGCTGGAAGAGAAAAAACCGGAAGATGCATTCGAGGCTTACCGGAAGGCGTCAGAGCTGAGCCCAAAGGATCTCGAGCCGCATATTTCCGCAGGCTTGCTGCACGAGCGGCGGAAGGAATTCTCCGACGCCGAGGTCGAATATAAGCAAGCGCTGGCGGTTGATCCGCACTCGACAAGCCCGCAAAGCACGGAAGCGGCGATTGGGCTGACCAACATTTATATGAAGTCCGGACGCCTCGGAGACGCCGAACCGCTGCTGCGCCGGCTGGCCGCCGAGCGGCCCGAGGACGCCGGCATTCATCTTCAACTCGGTCGCGTGCTCGCCGCGCAGGACAAGAAGGACGATGCCATCGCGGAAATGCAGACGGCGCTGAAACTGGCCCCGGCCGACTCCGACGCGCAGCACGAACTGGCGGATCTTTTTGCCAGCGCGGGGAAAAACGATCTCGCCGAGGCTGCGTATCGCCCGCTGGTCGCCGCGCATCCGAATGACGCCGAGTTTCACCGCGGCCTGGGACAGGCGCTGCTGCGGCAGAAAAAGTTTCCGGAAGCGCAAAAGGAACTTCTGGCGGCGGTGCGATTGAAGCGGGATTGGCCCGAGGTCTACGTCGATTTGGCCTTCGCGGCGAGCGAGAACAAGAACTACGATCTCACGATCAGGGCGCTCAATGGGCGCACCCTGCTCAATGCGGAAATGCCGGCCGTCTGTTATTTTCTTCGCGCCTCCGCGTATGACCACTTGCGCGACTACAAACAGGCTGCCGTGGATTATCATCAGTTCCTGAATTCCGACAAAGGCAAGAATCCCGATCAGGAGTGGCAAGCGACTCACCGCCTGATCGCCATCGAGCCGAAGAAGCGTTGACCGCCATGCGCTGGCGAACCATTTCGTTCGGTCTGCTATGCATCGGCCTTGCCCTGTGCGCCGCCGCCAAGGATGCAACCATCGACGAACTTAAGGCGCGCTTTGAGAAGGCGCGCGCCGAAGACCGCGCGGAAATGGGCATACGGATCGCACAGCAACAACTTCACAATGCCGACAAGCTGTACGACGAGGGAAAAATCGCGGAGGCCCGCGCCGCTGTTGAAGACATCGTGACCTACTCCGAGAAAGCCCGCGACGCCGCCACGCAAACCCGGAAGCGCCTCAAGAATGTCGAGATCGAGGCGCGAAAGATGGCGGAGAAGCTGCGCGACATCAAACGCAACCTCGCCTACGAAGATCAGCTCCCAGTGAAAGAGGCCATCGATCGCCTCGAAGCCGTCCGCACGACCTTGCTCGATGAAATGTTTGCCAAGGACAACAAGAAGGAGAAGAAATAATGAGGAAGCGCGGCAAGCAGCGCTGGCGCACGGCGTTCGGCGTGGCGCTGCTGTTGGCGCTTTCGCTTCTTGCAGCTCAGGGCCAGCGCCGCCGCGATCCGCTGAATCCGCTGGAGATCGACCAACTTCGCGACGCCATGCTCGACCCCGACATTCGCTTAAAGCTCTACGTGAAGTTTTCCCGCGATCGCATGACTGTGCTGGAGCAAATGCGTAGCAATCCGAAGACGACCGAGCGCGGCCGACAGACCCACGACATGCTGGAAGATTTCTTAGCCGTCTACGACGAACTTAACGACAACATCGACATGTACGTCGGCCGCAAGGACGACATTCGCAAGCCGCTGAAAGCGATCATCGAGGCCGACACCGAATTCCAGGCGAAGCTACGGGCGCTGAAGAACTCCGCGAACAGCAATGCCGACGAAGAGAAGCAATATGAATTTCTGCTGACCGATGCGCTCGATACGGTAGACTCCAGCGCCGAGGACCACCGCAAGACCGTTGCCGAGGTTGAGGAATACATGAAACACCAGAAGAAGAAATAGAGCAAATGCGGCCGCGGCAGAGTTCTTTACCACAGAGGACACGGAGGTACACGGGGGAAAACCTAACGTCCCCTGTGCTCCTGTGCTTACTGTGATTCGCTTCTTGGCTTCCGGCGATCTTAAGCATGTTGGCCGTGCTAGTCTTCCTTCAACGTGACTCCCAAGCTTGCCGAAATTGTTCACGAAGCCTATCGCGAACTTCGCCCGCGGACGCCCGCGCCGGTTTTTCACGTTCGTTTCTATCCGTTCGTCTCCATCAACAACACGATTCGGCTGCGCGAGGGCGAGATTTATATTCGCCTGTCGGACCTTTTAGAAGGCTCGCCCGACGGCATACTGCACTCGATCCTGCACATTCTGCTCGCCAAGCTGTATCGCCAGCCGGTCGAGCGCGCGCACAGCGGCCGGTATCGGCGCTACATTGCCAGTCACGACGTGACCGCGAAAGCGCGGCTGGTGCGGCAGATGCGGGGACGCAAGCACATCCGCTCGGCGCGGGGACACCACTACCACCTGGAAGAAATCTTCGACGATCTCAACCGGCGCTTTTTTCACGGACTGCTCGGCCGCCCGCAACTTACCTGGAGCCAGAACCGTGCCCGCCGCAGCTTGGGCCACTACGACCCGGCGCACAACGCCATCGTCATCAGCCGCGTTTTCGACGATCCGCGGGTGCCGCGATATGCGGTCGAATACATCGTGTATCACGAGATGCTGCATTTGAAGCACCCGGTGAAACTGCGGGGGAGCCGGAGATGCGTGCACTCGAGAGAATTTTTGGACGAAGAGAAACTCTTTCCTGAGCTGGCGCCTGCTCAGAAGTTCTTGGGGATCATGTGAAGGCGGGAGAAACGCCGCCTCTCACTGCCGGCCCCGCTAAATGCCATTCAATGCACGCTTTCCCCGTGTGATGCAAATCACAGCCATCGGTGATTCCCTTCGTTGACCGCGGCCCGGTCCAAACCGTATCCTATTGATATTGAAATTGAAATTCATTTTCAATTAGAAACGGCACATCATTCATGCTCCCGGCACTCATCGTTACGGTCCGTGAAGGCGCTGAGGCGGCGCTCGTCGATCTCGAACGCGGGGAGACGGGAACGATCCAGCGCATCTCGCTGCCTGCGGCCGAGCAACAGTTTCTGATGCGCATCGGGTTTGTTCCGGGCGTGCAGGTGCGGTTCTCGCGGCGCGCGCCTCTGGGCGACCCTAGCGTGTATTCGGTGGACGGAACCGAGATTGCGTTGCGGGCGGAGACGGCGCGGCACATCATGGTTCAGCGAGATCTGGTTCAAAGAGATCTGGTTCAAAGAGATCTGGTGCAAAGAGATCTGGTGCAGCGAGATGTGGTGCAGCGAGGCGGGGTTGCGGCAGCGGGTGACTTGCCGTGAGCGCGATCCTGTCGAGCGGATGCTGCGATACTCCTTCGGGCCCCTTGCTCGCCATCGGCGAAAAAGATCCGACAGCCTCGGGTCGTGAAATCCGGACGGTGGCCCTGATCGGCCCGCCGAATTCAGGGAAGTCGACGCTCTTCAACCGCCTGACTCGCCTTCGCCAGAAGGTCGGCAATTACCCAGGCGTGACGGTGGAACAGCGAGTGGGCTTGCTGGCGGGCGGAGGGCACGAGATCCGGATCGTCGATTTGCCCGGCGTCTACAGTCTGACGCCTTATTCCGACGACGAACGCGTGGCGGTGGACGTGCTGACCGGCAAGATGGACGGGATGCCACGCCCGGATGCGGTTTTGCTGGTGCTGGATGTCACCCATCTCTCCCGCCACCTGGTCTTGGCCGCTCCGGTGATCGCTTTGGGGCTGCCCACGCTGGTGCTGCTGAACATGGCGGACGTGTTTGCCAAGGGCGGCGGGTCGCTCGACGTTCTGAAACTGGCCAAAGAGCTGGGAGCGCCGGTGGCCATGGTGAGCGCCACGCAGGAGACTGGGCTGGATGCGGTGAACCGATTCCTGCGACAGGAGCACAGTCAAGGTTTGCCTGCGTTACTTCCCGTTCTCCAGGACCTGCCGCAGTCGCGCAAGTGGGCCAGCCAGGTGGGACGGCGAATCGATTACCGGCAGCATCTTCCGAGCGCATGGAGCCGCCGGCTGGACGATGTATTCCTGCACAAGATTTGGGGGCCGGTTATTTTCTTGCTGGTGGTGGGCGCGGTCTTCCAAACCGTGTTTGGAATCGGCCAACCCATGAGCAATGCTTTTCAGGATCTGCTCACAAAACTGGGGCAGCAAGCGGCACCTTTTGTTCCGGCCGGCCTTCTGCGCTCGCTTGTTCTGGACGGACTGTGGAAGGGCGTGAGTTCGGTGCTGGTGTTCTTACCGCAGATCCTGCTGTTGTTCTTTTTTATAGGACTGCTGGAAGATTCCGGCTATCTGGCGCGCGCGGCGCTGATCGCGGACCGGACGATGCGGGGCGTGGGACTGAATGGAAAGGCGTTCATTCCTCTGTTGTCGGCGTATGCCTGCGCGGTGCCGGCGATCATGGCGACGCGCACCATCGAAAACAAGCGGGACAGGATTGCGACGATCCTGATTGCGCCGTTCATGACCTGTTCGGCGCGGCTGCCCATCTACACCCTGCTGATTGCGGCCTTTATTCCCGATCGCCCGGTCATCGGCGTATTTCTGGGAGCGCGGGCGTGCGCCATGCTTTCGTTGTATGTGCTCGGATTTCTTGTGGCTATCGTGACGGCGAAACTGCTCAAGTCGTCGGTGCTGAAGTCGGCGGCGTCTCCCTTCGTATTGGAGCTTCCGGAGTACCGGACCCCGACCTGGCACTCGATTGGGCTTCGGTTGCTGGATCGCGGCAAGGTCTTTGTGCGGCAGGCGGGCACGGTCATTCTGGCGGTTTCTCTTCTGGTTTGGGTTTTGACGAACCTGCCATTGCACAACGGCCGCGTTCCGCTATTGGAGCACAGCGCGATCGCCTACCTTGGGCACGGGATTGAGCCGGTGATCCGTCCGCTGGGCTTCAATTGGAAAATCGGGGTCGGCCTGCTGACCTCGGTCATCGCGCGCGAGGTGATTGTCGGAACCCTGGGAACGATTTATGGGGTCGACCCGGCGACGCACTCGCTGACGCTGCAGAATGCGCTCCATCAAGATCTCACGTTTGCCGGGGCGATGGCGTTGCTGGTCTTCTTTGCGTTTGCCATGCAGTGCACGTCCACGCTGGCCGTGGTGCGACGGGAGACCAATAGCTGGAAATGGCCCGTGGTTCAGTTCGTCTACATGACGATGGTTGCGTATGTCGCCGCCTTGGTCGTCAATCAGGGTCTGTCGATGCTGGTCAAGTGAAGTACGGCTGTGGCATGGCGACGGGAGACGCGGCCGTTACTTCTTCCGCTCGTTACTTCTTCCCTTCTACTTCTTTCCAAAGAACTTCCCAAACCCCAGCCGCACCTGGACTGTATTCAGTCCGGGATTCAGCCTGGTCAACCCGGCATCCGAAATGTGCAGGTAGCGGACATCCACCGACCAGGTGTGCTCGCGGAAGAAATACATGCCGAACGCTGCGCCCGTGGTGAAGTTTACGGTTGAAATTCCCGCGGGCACTTCGTGGGTGGTAAACAGGGTGCCCCCGTTTAGCTCAAGGTACGGAGCGACGTGTCCGCGTGTGGCGAAAATCCATTTAAAACCGACCGGGTTCACTCCGCCGCCGAATGCCGTGTTGGCGCGCTGGAAGACGGCGAAGGCCGGCACGGCATCGACGGCAAGTTCGAAGCGTCCGTTGAGAAAACCGGGCAAGTGCGGATCGGTGAGGATCCATCCATAACGGACTCCGGCGTTCCATACGTTTGTGTCTTGCGTCCCTCCGGGAACCGAGTGGCCGCCGCTGGTCCACACTTCGACCTCGTGGCCGCCGTACTCGGGACGGTCGTTCTCGGGACGATCATTCTCTGGACGATCCTGGGCGACGGCCAGAGAAACAGCGAGAAAGGTCGTTAGAAAGAGTGTTAGATAGAGTGTCCGAGGAAAGAAGCTTGCGGCCCGAATGGAACGTTCCATAAGTTTGGTCGACAACATGTTGCGGCGGACAGCAGGTCCTTCGCTTCGCTCAGGATGACAATTCATAAGTGGTGTCGCCCGTGCACAAACTTTTCACCACGGACTCTCAAGGTCGAAACAGAACAATACGCGAAAACAACCCAACCGTGAACCGCAACCGAAATAAATAAGGGAGCTACAATCCCAGCCCGCCGTCCACGGCCAGCACCTGTCCGGTAATGAATTGCGGGGCTGCCGCGAAGAACAGCACGGCCGCGGCGATGTCCGCCGCCGTCCCGTTGCGGCGCATGGGGGTCTGCTTCGCCATTCTTTTCATGAATGACGCCGCCGATTTCTCTCCCAACTCGATCATTCCGGGAGCCACCGCATTCACGGCGATGTCGGGCGCCAGCGCCTTCGCCATCACTTTCGTCAGCATGTGCAACGCCGCTTTTGACGAGCAATAGTGCGCATGCGTCGCCCAGGGCCGCAGCCCGCCGAGCGAGCCCATATTGACGATGCGGCCCCTGCTTTTTCTCAAGTACGGCAGCGCCTCGCGCGACACCAGAAACGGGCCGCGGGTGTTTGAAGCAAAAATCGCATCCCACTGCGTCACCGTGATCTTCTCAAATTCGGCGGTCTCGTAATTCGCGGCGTTGTTCACCAGCACGTCGATGCCACCCAGTTCCCGCGCCACTTCTTTCACCATTTCCCGGACGTTCTTCTCATCGGTGACATCGCAGCGCGCGGCCAGCGCCTCGACGCCATGCGATGCCAACTCCGCAACTACCGCCCGCGCCTCACGCGCCGACTCGTGATACGTAATGGCCACGTTCGCGCCGTTTTCGGCCGCAGCCAGGGCGATCGCGCGGCCTAAGCGTTTCGCCGCTCCGGTCACCAGTACGGTCTTTCCCGAAAGAATCTGTCTACTTGCAGTCATCAAGAGATTCTACGCCCCCGCTTTTTTGATGCCTTAGGGAAACTCTGATTAAGTGTTGGCGGAAAGCATAAACCACAGGGTACACAGGGGTGCACGGGGGAAACCGCGCAGCGAAACTGTTACACTGCCTCGCATGACGCGGCCTCGGGAAGTCGTTGTCTATTCCCGCAAGGGGTGCCATCTGTGCGAAATCGTCAAGGAGAGCCTCGTCAAGCTCCACAAGCGTGGCGGGTTTACGTGGCGCGAAGTGGACGTGGACTCCGACCCCGAAATCCGTCGCCTCTACACCGACGAAGTTCCCGTAGTCTTCATCGACGGCCGCAAAGCGTTCAAGTACCGCTTGGACGAGAAAGAATTCCTGCGCAAGTTGAGCGCCTGACATCCGCGAGTGGAGCGACGAGCGTCCTCGCGCGTCCACTTTGACTTTCAACTTCGGCACTCTCCCATTACAATCCCGACGATGCTTCGCACTCAACTCTACGCCGATCCCAGCGGGCGATTTGTGCACGATGTGGTCCTCGAAAGTTGCCGAAAGAACGGCGGCAAGACCGCCCTGATTGACACGTCCTGCAATCGACGTTTCACTTTCGCGGAATACGGCAGTTTGGTCGAATCCCTGGCCCGCGGGCTTATCTCAGCCGGACTTATTCCCGGCGACGTTATTGCGATCTTTCTCCCGAATTCGTGGGAATTCGCCATTACTTATCATGCGGCTACGCTGGCCGGAGGCATTCCCACTCTCCTCAATCCCTCGTACCGCGAGCGAGAGATTCGTTATCAACTGGAAAACTCCGGCGCCGTTTTTTTAATCACCGACGGCCCGCTGCTTGAAAACGTGAACCTGGCGGGACTGCCCGCGCTGAGGCGCGTATTCACGACGCGCCACGAGCATCCAGGCTGCAAAGATTTCGCCACTCTGCTGCGGCCCACGTCTGCCAGATTCCCGGAAGCCCGGCAAGCTTCGGAGGGAACTATCGCCGCGCTTCCCTACTCCAGCGGCACGACCGGACTGCCCAAGGGCGTCATGCTGTCGCACTACAATCTGGTCGCGAATGTCTACCAGATCGTCGGCCCTGGCGCCTCGCCGCTCGATGCCAGCGACACCATGCTCTGCTTCCTTCCGCTTTATCACATCTACGGTCTCACCGTCGCACTCACTCTTTGCCTGTCGGTCGGACTAACCCTGGTTTTGATGCCGCGTTTCGACGTGCAAAAGCTGTGCGCGCTACTGGTGAGCGAAGGCGTCACCATGATGCCGGTGGTGCCGCCCGCCATCAACGCTCTGTGCCAGGCAGCCGAGGCCGGCATTTTCCCCAAGAACCACAAACTCCGCTGGATCAAGTCCGGCGCGGCGCCGCTGGCTCCTGAACTTGCCCGCCGCATGACCGACCTCACCGGCATCCTGGTCAATCAGGGATACGGCATGACCGAAGCTTCACCGGTGACGCACGTAGGCTATTGCACGCCGCCGGAGATGAACCGCCCCGCATCCATCGGACAGCCGCTGGCGCTCACCGAATGCCGCATCGTCGATCTGGAGCGAAATGACGTGACGCCTGGCCAGCAAGGCGAACTCATCATGCGCGGACCGCAGATTATGCTCGGGTACTGGAAGGATCCGCAGGCCACCGGCGCCGTTCTGCGCGATGGCTGGTATTTCTCCGGAGACATCGTACGCTGCGACGCCGAGGGCTTTTACTACGTCCTCGACCGCAGCAAAGAAATGATCAAGTACAAAGGGTTCCCGGTCGCGCCCGCGGAAGTCGAGGCGCTCCTGCTCGAACATCCCGCCGTGCGCGATTGCGGGGTGGTCGCCAAGCCCGACGCCGTTGCCGGAGAAATCCCCTGCGCGTTTGTTGTCTTGCGGGAGGGGTTCACGCCGTCGGACACTTTAGATAAACAACTCCGGGACTTTGTGGCCGACCGGCTCGCTCATCACAAGAAGCCGCGCGAAATTCATTTTGTGGAAGTCGTCCCACGAACGCCCTCGGGAAAGATCCTGCGGCGGGAACTGCGGAAGACTTTCGCGTGATTGTGGAGCGACGGTTCTCCAAAGTGCTAAACTCGCTGTCGCATGCGGACGGACCTTCTGCCCCTTTGCGACCAGCACTATCGGACCATGGAGTCGGCGCTCGCTCCCTACAACGCCGACTATTCGATCGAATTCTTCCGCTGCAGCGACAAGTTCTGCCACCGTTGTTTCGGCGAGCGTATCGGTTACACCACGCCCAAGCGCGGAGACGCGCCCGTCCTGACTCCCAACCAGCCAACCTGCGATCGCCACGGGCGACCCATGTTCATCATCAGCATCGATCGCCAGCGCAATCATCTAACCTACGCGTGTCCTGAACCAGATTGCGGAGAGAGAGTGGTTCGGACCTGAATCGTGTGCTGTAAACTCTTGTGCGCAAACGCTGCCGGCACACCTGCTGATTACTCTCCCGCCAGCCACGCGAACTGCGCCGAGGTCAGCGGCACCACGCTCAAGCGGCCTTGCCGCACCAGCGGAGAGTCTGCGAACAACTTGTGCGCTTTAATCTCCGCTAGCGTCTTCGGCTTCGCGATTGGTTTTCCGGCCTTGATCTTCACCTGCGGGACGCGAGGATCGCTGGCATCGACCGTCACCACCGAGGCCGTTCCCACCGCGCTCTTCTCGTCGCCGGTGTGGTAGATGATTAGGCGCTCTCCGGGCTTCATTTCGCGCAGATGCTTCACTGCGGCGGGATTGGTCACGCCATCCCAGACCGTCGTTTTGTCGCGCTCGAGGTTGGCAAAGGAATAGACCGTCGGTTCCGTTTTCAGAAGGTAGTCCATGGGGAGGTATTGTAAACAGAAAGACGCTGGCAGCGGAAGAAAGTCGCATCGCGACGCAGGAGGAGCGCTGGCGGCAAGAGTTTCCTTCGGGACGCGATTGGTTCCTGTTACCCCAGACACTTCCCTTCCGCGCCGGTTTCGCGAACAATGAAGGCACTCCGTGACGAAAGCCTCCATCAACCCGGGCGGCGCGACCATGGCCAGGATCTCGTCGGCCAAAGTGACTATGGCCAAGGCCATCGAGCGCTACTTCAATGTGTCGCTGTATCTGCTCGTGCTCACCGGCTTCGCCACACTGGCTTCGACGGGAGGGCTGGATTTGCCGGCTGAGATTCTGGTGGGGCTGGCGTTGGCCATCCGCGGATACCAGCTATTGACGCGGCACGAGTTTGTGATTCCAGAGCGCTGGACCACGATCCTTACGCTGATCTACATCTTCATCTATTTCGCCGATTACCTGTTTGTGTCGCACGGATTTCTTGCCGCCAGCGTCCACCTGGTGCTGTTCGCGATGGTGGTGCGGCTGTTCTCGTTGCAGCGGACGCGCGACCACTACATGCTTGCGGTGCTTTCGTTTCTGATGGTGCTGGCGGCGGCGGTGCTCACGGTTGGCAGCCTGTTCCTGTTCTCGTTTGCGTTCTTTCTGCTGGTGGCGGTCATCACCTTTGTGCTGATGGAAATGCGCCACTCGGTTGCCGGCGAACCCACGCACGCGCAGGATCCTCGCCTTACGGATCGGCCGGGCGTCGCGCCCTACCGCCGCATGGCGTATGGACTGCTGGCGGTCGCGCCCGTGCTGATGCTGATGATCCTGGCCGGGAGCTTTCTGATCTTCTTCCTTCTACCCCGCGTCTCGTCGCGTTTCCTGACCGCCTATACTCCGACCAGCGACGTGGCCACCGGTTTCAGCGACCACGTGCAACTGGGGCGCATCGGCCAGATTCAGCAATCCAATGCCGTCGTCATGCACATCGAGATCCAGAACGATTTGCAGGGCGCTTACGACTTGAAATGGCGCGGGATTGCGTTGAGCACTTTCGATGGGCGAACCTGGACGAATTCCTTCGACCAGACTCAACTGCGGCCGGCTGGAGATGGAAGCTATCGGCTGGCGCCTTTGAATGGCCGGAATGGCGTATCGACGGTGGCGGGGCGATCCATTCGCTATCGCGTTTTGATGGAGCCGCTCGGAACCAACGTGTTCTTTCTGGCGGAAAAACCGCAGCGCCTGATCGGGAATTTCCGGCAAGTGACGATGGACTCCGGGGGCGCGGTCTATGATCTTGATGCCGACCACCCCATCAACCGCTACGAAGCCGAGTCGCAACTAGCCCAACCCGACAGCGAGGAACTGCGCCTGGCGCCGAATTTCTCCCCTGGCGGGAGGAACACCGAGATCTATCTAAGGCTGCCGCCGCTCGACGCTCGCATTCCGAAGCTGGCAGAGCAAATCACCGTGGACTCCCCCAGCAACTATGACAAGGCGGTCGCGGTGGAACAGTATCTCTCCACCCATTTCGGATACACGCTGGAAATGTCTCGCAGTCTGCCGGCGGACCCGCTGGCCAATTTTCTGTTCGAGAGGAAAAAGGGGCACTGCGAATATTTCGCCAGTTCGATGGCGGTCATGCTGCGCACCCTGGGGATTCCGTCGCGCATCGTGACCGGGTTCCGGGGAGGTGAGTTCAACGACCTCACGGGCCAGTACGTGGTACGCGCCAGCGACGCCCATTCCTGGGTGGAGGCGTACTTTCCAGGGTCGGGTTGGGTCAGCTTCGATCCCACTCCCGCGGGGAGTCTGCCGGCGCGAAACGGCTGGTCGCGGATGCAACTCTATCTCGACGCCGCTGCGTCGTTTTGGCGGGAATGGATTATCAACTACGACGCCAGCCATCAGCGCGCCCTGGGAAAGGATGCGACCACCAACAGCCGGCATTTTCTGGATGAGGCTCGCCGCTGGATCGAACTGCAGCATCTTGCCCTGTTGCGATCGGCAAGGCGGGCGCATGCACACTTCACCACTTTTCCTGTGCGATCGCTGGGCGGGATTGCGGCGGTCGCAGTTCTTCTGATCGCACTGCTGAATCTGGGCCGGCTGATCGGCGGTCTGCGCGCGCGGGCACTGCGGGCGCATCCGGAGCGTGCCCCGCGGGAATCGGCCGCGCTTTGGTATGACCGGATGGTGGACCGCATGGCACGGCGGGGATGGCGCAAGTTGCCGTCGCAAACGCCGCTCGATTTCGTTGCCGCCATTCAGGAAGCGGAACTACAGAAGAAGGTAGACCGTTTCACGCGGGCTTACGAATCCGCGCGCTTTGGCAAGTCGGTGGACGATGCCCAGAACCTGCCTGGGCTCTTCAGGGAGATCACCACAGCGGAAACTGGCGATTCCAGAAAAACGCCGGACCGCGCCGCCGCAAGTTAGAAGCGGTGCATCACGCCGGCGCCTACGTAGAAGTTATGCTGACGGCTGGCGTTGGTCGTCACGTCATAATCCGGAAGGCCGGAGTAAAAATCGCGGGCTTCGAAGCGGGCGCCCCACTTCGACCAGAACCAAACATCCAAGCCCGCACCGAACTGGATGACGCCGGTATTGGTGCCGGTTGACCCAGGATTGGGATTATAGAAATTGAGCTGGGAAGACTCCCGGAAACGACCGTAGCCTCCACCGACGCTCACCCACGGGCTCACCGAGTCCCGGTAAAAAATGTTCACCCGCGCGGATGGCGTTACGAACAGCGCTCCAATGTCGTGGGGGATCTGGTTCTGGTAGGTGTTCAGATCCATCTTCGGATAAATCGCGACTGGTAATTCCGCAAACACCCCGAAAATCCCGCGTGTCTTCAGCCGTCGGGCGTAGTTGAATTCGAAGCTCGCCGGGTTGCCGAAATGAATCCGGGGATCGAGGGAGCTGGAATCATTTTCGATGGTCTGCGTGCTGACAAAAGTTCGTCCCGCAGTGGCGGAAAGCTGATTGACCAGCCACAAACCGCTAAAGTCTTGCGCAGCCGCGCTGCAAAACAAAATCAAAACCAGCACAAAAAAAATGGCAAGCCGTTGAGCCGACATCTCTCCTCCGGAGGTAGTGAAGGACATAGTTTAATTTCAATAAGATTAGCACGGGTCCGCGGAATCGGCTTAGACATGGGGTGCCCTCCTCGATATCTGGGTTCCGGCAGGCGGCGGGCGCGGATGCCACTCCGTGGAATGCTAGAATTAAGCAGATTCTGTTCCTGCTGATCGTCATCGTCCCAGTGGCCCTTAGAAAACCCACATCCGCGACTTCCGGGCCAACTGCCCCGGCCAAGGTAGGCTTTGTGAGCCTCGGCTGCCCCAAGAACCTCGTCGATAGCGAGGTGATGATGGGCATGCTGGCGCAGGCCGGGGCCGAACTCACTCCCAACGCGGAGAACGCCGACGTCATTGTCGTGAACACCTGCTCGTTTATCGCCAGTGCGCAGCAGGAATCGATCGACACGATCCTTGAAATGGCGCGCCACAAGACCGGGGGCAAAGCAAAAAGACTGGTCGTCGCCGGGTGCCTGGTGGAACGTTTTCACGACGAGATCCGCAAGAACATTCCGGAAGTGGACGCGGTCGTTGGCACGGGAGAATTGGACAAGATTCTGGCCGCTGCCGGAGTCGCGACAGCGCCGCGCGCGCCCAGTCCGTTCAACATTTTGAATAGCGGCGCGCCGACCTCGCGGCCCGAGGGCGATCATCGCCGCGGGCAAGGCCGCTTCGCCCGCGATTCCTGGGATGGCGCCGTGGCCGATCTCCCCAACTACCTGTACGACGATCACACGCCGCGCATCCTGACCACGCCCCGATCGTCGGCGTACATCAAGATCGCCGAAGGCTGCGATCATCCGTGCAGCTTCTGCATTATTCCCCAACTGCGGGGACAATTCCGCTCGCGCCGTTTCGAATCCGTCATCGCGGAAGCGGAGAAGTTGGCGCGATCCGGCGTGCGCGAAATTACGCTGATCGGACAGGACACCACCTGCTACGGCGAGGACCTGGGCCTGAAAGACGGCCTGGCCGTGCTGCTCGAAAAGTTAGCAGGCGTCGACGGCCTGCGTTGGGTTCGCTTCCTCTACGCCTATCCCAACAAAATTACGAAGCGGCTGCTGGAGACCATCGCCGCCCACGACAATATTTGTTCGTACATGGACGTGCCCCTGCAGCATGCGTCGCCGACGGTCCTGAAGCGCATGAAGCGTGGAGGCGGGAGCGATGTGTTCCTGCGCTCCATCGAGAAAATGCGCCGCATCATTCCCGGCGTCACGTTGCGGACGTCCTTTATTGTGGGCTTCCCCGGCGAAACCGAAAAGGAATTCGAAGAGCTGTGCGACTTCGTGAAAGAGGCGGAGCTCGACTGGATGGGAGCTTTCGGGTATTCCGACCAGGAAGGCGCGGGCGCATTCGATCAGGACAAGAAACTTTCCGCGCGAGAAATTGAAAGCCGTCGCAAGTCGCTGATGTCGATCCAAAAGAGGATCAGCCGCGCCAAAAAGAAAACGCTGATCGGACAAGAGTTCGATCTGTTGCTCGAAGGCGCTTCCACCGAGTCCGACCTGCTGCTCGAAGGCCGCACCGCGATGCACGCGCCAGAAATCGACGGCAAGGTTTTCGTGAACGATTACCCCGAAGGAAGTGAACCCAAAGAGGGGGAGTTCTACCGCTGCCGCATCACAGCCGCCCACGATTATGATTTGGTGGCGGAGATCGTCTGAGGTCGGAGGTCAGAGGTAAGATTGCAGAGGTGAAAACCAGTTAGCGCAGACGTTCTTCACCTCTGCAATCTGACCTCTCACCTCTGCAATTTATTATGCCCCGTAAAAGCACCATCAAGCTCCGCTGCCCCATCTGCAAGAAGGCGACCAAGGCCACCGACCCCGACTTCCCTTTCTGTAGCGACCATTGTCGCCAAATCGACCTGGGCAAGTGGGCCAGTGGCGGATACGTGATTTCATCGCCGGTGACCGACGCCGAGGAAGCGGTGAGGCAAGACATTCCCGATGAGGACGGGGACTGATGAATCCTGTGCCCGCCGACACACGTGCGCCGCTGTGGGCCACACTGGCTGCAACTTTTTTCGGCGCAGGACGCCTGAAGCCCGGGCCCGGCACCTGTGGATCGCTTGCCACGGTCATCGTCTGGGCGTTGGCCAGCTCCCTGATTCCGCCAGCAAGCCGCACCTGGGCAACCATCGTTGCCGCCGCAGCCGTGACCCTCATCGGCATCCCCGCCGCCACGAGAGTAGCCCGCGCCTACGGCTCGAAAGATCCGCAATTCGTCGTCATCGATGAAGTCGCCGGCCAACTTGTCTCGCTCATCGCCGTTCCTCTCGCGTGGAAAACATTTCTCGCGGGTTTTATACTCTTCCGTGTGTTCGATATTTGGAAGCCGTTTCCCATCCGGCGACTGGAGCGACTGCCCGAAGGCACCGGCATTGTGGTGGACGACCTGGGAGCGGGACTTTATGCGCTCGCCGTGATGCATCTTCTGCTGCACTTCGGTGTTCTAATGAAGTAGCGATGTGGAAGCATCGAGTTCCTACCGGAATACATTCATGAGCCTCTCCGACCGTCTAATGGGCAAGAAGAACGTCAACGGCAAGCCGCACATCGAAGCGGTGGTGCCCAATTTCGCGCTGCCGGGAAGCGAGGTGCGGATCGTCGGGAAGAGTCTGCGTCCGCACGAACTACGCCGGCCCAGCGTGCGCTTCGGCGAGGTGGAAGGCTCGGTGCTGATCAGCGCCGACGAATTCGTGATCGCCCGCGTGCCCGACACAGCGGCGTCGGGGCCAGTCGTGGTAAGTACGAACGGCGTTGGTGGCGATGGCCACGTCAGCAACGCTCATTCCATCGAAGTTGCGGTTCCGGTTGCCGACAATCTTCATCCGGTTACCAATCCCGCGGTGGATCGGCAAGGCAACCTCTATGTGACGTTTTCCGGATCGCGCGGACAAAAAGTTCCCGTATCGATTTTCAAGATCGACGCCGACCACAACGTCAAGCCGTTTCTCAGCGATCTGATGAACGCCACCGCGATTGCCTTCGACCGCGAGGGTCAGATGTACGTTTCGTCGCGCCACGACGAAGCCGTCTACAAAGTCGCGCCCGACGGCACCATGTCTACCTACGCCGAAGGCATGGGGATCGCCACCGGAATCGCCTTCGATCGCGACGAGAATCTTTATGTCGGCGACCGCAGCGGAACCATCTTCAAGATTGCCCGCGACCGCCAGATTTTCGTCTTCGCCACGCTCGAACCGAGTGTTTCCGCGTACCACATCGCCTTCGGACCCCACGGCGATATGTTCGTCACCGCGCCCAGCACAGGCTTCGACTGCGTCTACAAAGTCGACCCTCACGGAACTGTCTCAGTCTTTTACGGGGGTCTGGGACGTCCGCAAGGCCTGGCCCTCGATGTCGAGGGCAACGTTTACGTCGCCGCTTCGCTCGCCGGACAGCGCGGCATCGTGAAGATTACTCCGCAGGGTAAAGCCAACCTGGAAGTCGCCGGCCAAGGGCTGGTCGGCCTGGCGTTCGCTCCCGGCAAGTCGGCGATCCTGGCGACCAACAGCGCCGTGCATCATATTTCGTGGAATATTCAGGGCCTGCCGCTGCCGCCGGAATGATCGCCGGCGAGTTCAGTTGCTGCCAACCTTGGCCGCAGCTGCATAGCCACGCGAAAACAGGCTTCCTGAGTGTTCTTGCAACTCCTCGATCCACTCCTGAATTCTCTGGCCGGCAACCGGAGACAACGGAAAGAACTCAAGTCCAGACCTGGCATCACAGCTGTGGCGGACCGTCGCCAGCATCTCGACCGCCTCGCCTCGCAATGGCAAGTCGATCACAACCGTTTCGCCAACGCGCGGCGCGCCACAGATCAGCGCCGACATTCCTCGCGAGCTGATATCAAGAGTTATACCGCGCGTCACCACCGGCCCAAAGCGCAAGAAGCGTTGCAGCGTAAACGGAATGCTCGCCGCATGGCGAACGTCTCGTCTCCGCATGCGATACGTCCCGGAAGGCGTGGGCGCCTGGCGGCTGTCGACATAGATGCCGTTGTACATTTCGCTCTCCTCGCATGATCCAGCCGCCATCATTCTCCGCCCATTAGGATGGCGGCGGTCCTCCCCATCCCCATCCGGTGTGCAAGCACGCGCGAATCACTCCCAGCAATTCCTCGTTGTCCGCCGGTTTCTGGAAGAACGCAACCGCGCCCGACTCCAGCGTCCGTTTCTCATTGGTGTCCGGATCGCGCGCCGTGAGCACAATCACCGGAATCACCGAGAGCGCGGGATACTGCTGCAAGTTCTTGAGCACCGCATATCCATCCCCCGCCGGCAGGCCCAGATCCAGAATGATCAGGTGCGGTTTTTCTTTCTGCGCCATGGCAATCGCCGAATAACCGTCGCAAACATTGATGGTCTCGAAATGATTGGCCCGCAGACGCAAACTCAGCGCCTGTCTGAGATCGGGATCGTCGTCCACCACCATAATCTTCGCTCGATTCAAGCATTGCTCGTCGCGCGGCACGTCAGTACGCATTTTGCCCGTTCTCCTTTTCCGTGAATTGTGGTGTGCTGCCCAGTCCTTGCTGAATCATTCCCGTGACAAAATCGGCCACACCCCAAACTTGTTGCTCCAAGGTTCTAGCGTCGGCGGCGTCCTGTGTTCCCGGGATCGGCTCCGCCGTGATCTGCAACGTTCCGCTCGCCTTTACCTTCGGCATCGCCTCAAGTTGCCCGCGAATGCGGTCCATCATGATCTTGACTCGCTCCATATCGGTTGAGGCCACCACATACAATGTTTCCGTTGCGCCATCGGTTTCCATCGGCGGAAGGACCAGGTCCTTGTCCACATAAATGCAGCGCCGCACACACTCCAGCGAACGATCGCAGATTTCTTTCCAGCTTCCGCGCAACGCCTTCGAAAGCGGCGTCAGTTCCACCCGCACCAGCACAATGTCTTTTCGCAGACGCCCATGGTGTGTGATTACGGGAGCGAGAAGTTTGGCCAGCGAATACAGCGGCAGCGTGAACGAGAAGGTGCTGCCACATCCCGCGTCGCTCGCCACCCACATTCTTCCGCCATGCCGAGCTACGATTTCTCTCGCAATGTAGAGCCCCAGCCCCAACCCATTCCTGTTCCCGTCCACCGCCAGCGGGTCCTGATAGAGGCGATCGAAAACCTGTGACAGGGAGTCTTGCGGAATGCCGCGCCCGCTGTCGCTCACCGAAACATAGACCGAACTGGGGTCCGTTTCCACCAGCGAGCCCGTTACCACCACCCAGCCGTTTGCCGGTGTGAACTTGATGGCGTTGTCCAGCAAATTGATCAGAACTTCCAGCGTGCGATCCGGGTCCGCATAAACTAGCGGAATCTCCGGATCCAGCTTGCATTCGAGAACGATATGTTTTCCCGCGGCGTTTGGGCTCATCATCCCCACTGCCTGCCGCACCAGTTCGCCCATATCGACGCAGCGCGGCTCCACCCGCAACTTCCCGCTGTCCGCCCGCGTGGCTTCCAGCAGGTCGCGGATCATCGCGTGCAATTGATTGGTGCTTCGCAGCACCGACTTCAAGTGGTCGTTCTGGTCCGGCGCCAGTGGGCCCGCGAGTCCATCGAGAAGCAAAGTCACGTACTGGTGTATGCACGTCAACGGCGTGCGCAATTCATGCGAAACGTGCGAAAGAAAGCGGTCTTTGAATTCCAGCTGTTGTTTGCGGTTCGCCTCCGCGGCCAGCACCAACGCCTGCCGCTCCATCGCATATTGAATCGAACGATCCAGATGCCCGCAACCAACGCAGTGCACATTTCCTCTCACAATGTAATCCTGGGCTCCTTGCCGCACGGCTTTGATCGCGAGTTCCTCGTCGTCCTGACTGGAATAGACCACGATCGGCACATTCGGAGCCTTCTGCTTGATGCGGCGGATCGTCTCGGCCCCACGGCTGTCCGAAACGTTCGGGTCCAGCAGCACCAGAGATGGCGTTTCCACTTCCAGTGACGCCAGCGCGTCCGACAACCGCGTGACGCAGTTAATGTGAAACTTGACCTTGCTTTCCAGCAGCCGCAACCGTACCAGGTCCGCGTCTCCGGATTTGTCCGCAACAAACAAAACACTGGCTGTATCCTGTTCCCTCATTCGTTGTTCTGTCCTCTCAAGATGCACAGAATCCGAGGAGAACTTCACCAATTGATCGCCGCTCATTCATCCCACCGCCGTTCCCACTCGTCGAAGCGCATCGTGAAGTACATCACGTCTCGCTGTGATCTGCGCATGAACTCACCTATCGGCGACCCAGCGACCACCTTTAGACTTGAAAGACAAGCCAGGACCCGCAAAAGGACAGGTGGGATCCTTCCATCCGGCCATGACCGGATAGATGTATTCGAGAAAGTGCTGGAGTGATGGTTACGAAAAGAAAGACCTTAGAACACGCTCAGTGGCATCTGCTCATGCAGGGGCGCGCAATCTCTACTTTCTGTAAACGGTGGGCTGCGGACCCTTTTCGAGCGCCTCGCGGTCCCAAATCATGCCTTCGCGGGTGAAACTTGCGAGTTCGAAATCCTGGGTGAGTTCGAGCGCATCGGTGGGGCAGGCATCTTCGCAAAGGCCGCAGAACATGCAGCGGCTCAGGTCGTAGGTAAAGTTGGTGAGCTCTTTGCGGCGAGTTTTCTCGTTGCGTTCGCTAGTGACGACGATCAGGTTTTCCGGACAAGCCAGCGCGCACAAGTCGCAGGAGATGCAAAGGGTTTCGTCGGTGTCAGGGTTGACGTTCAGCCGCGGCGCGCCGCGATAGCGCTCGGCGACTTGCGGCCGCTCCAGCGGGTACTGCTCGGTATAAATTTCCTTGGGGTCTTGATACCGGAACGTGACGCCCAGTCCCTGGATCAGATCCACCAGGAACACTTTCCGCAAGATTTCGGTCATTCCCATAACGCGATTAGCATACCACTGACGGGAAGCGGAGGGTGTGAGAGGAATCACAGAAGTTTCGGGCGAGGAGACGGGATTGCCCCGTCCCCTTGCCGCGAGAGGTTTAGCTACTGATTGACCTTTTGCGCGATCGAGGTATAGGTGGCCGCAAGATAATTGGCGTCTCCGGCATATTTTACCCAAACCACATGGGAGCCCACGGGGATGGATGAGGTGGTGAACTGCGCCGTGCCACCCTTAAGGGTTGCCGATCCGACGACCTGCCCGCTCACCTCAAATTCGACGATCTCACCATCCGGCGGCGGTCCCGCGATCGAGGCCACAGTGGCCGTAAACGTTACCGGCTGTCCCAGCACAGAAGGGTTGGCCGACGAAGCGATCGTCGCGTCCATCTTCGGCACCAAGAGATAGCCGCCCCGATTGGTCGCGATGGCGACCACTCCGAAGTCGTTTACCTGCGCGGAATAAGTCTGTTCATTGGGACCAAGACCGGCCAGGACGGTGAAGTCCTGCATACCGGCCGATGCCGTCCACAAGAAACAATGCAGAAGTCCTGTCCCATTATTTGTCAGGGAGGTTCCGACGACCCACCCTTTATTGTTGATGCTGAGTGCGGAGCTTTCCGCGCCACCCAGAGTGCCCAGGTCTTGCATGCCTCCGTTTGCGGTCCAGGAGAAAGCGTGGCGGTATCCTTTGGCGACCGGCGATTGTCCCACCACCGTCCCCGAATTGTTGATGGCAAGTGCGAGAGTGCCGACCGGGCCCAGATTCTGGAGACCCGCCTCTTGCGTCCAGAGGAAACCAATCGTGCTCTGGCTGCCGTTGGGATAATAGTAGCCAACCACCTGGTTGGTGGAATCGATAGCGACTGCCGTGGCGCCGCCGATGCTGGTGAGATCGGGGGTCAGATCCTGGGTTCCACCGGCCTCGGTCCAGAGAAATGCATGTTGCGCATTAGTCGCGGTGTAGGAAAGGCCGACGACCGCGCCCGCATCGTTAATTCCGCTCGCCGCGCTCAAAGGCCCACCCAGGGAAGGCAGCCACTGCACGCCCCCCGCCGACTGCCAAACAAAACCCTGAACTTTCTTGGTATTGGCGGGGTTGCCCGCGCCCACGACGACCCCAACATTGTTGATGCCCGATCCGCTGCCGTCGGTCGTATTCAGAGCGATGATCTGTCCGCCGCTGAGTCGGCTCCAGATCGAAGTTTCATGGGTGCCGCTGCTGCTGGTGTTGAGCACCACCTGGCCTTCGTTATTGATGCCTATCAAAGAATTCGGACTGGAGCCTGGCACCTTCACCGAAGTGAATACCTTCTGCGCGAGCGCGAAGCCCGAAAGCGACACCGCGAATGCCGCAACCACCGCCATCTTTTTCATGTTTTCCATCGTGATCCGTCCTCCTCTGAGGAAGTTCAACTCGAATGCTGAAATCGGAACTTTTCGGGGTATCGGGCTTTGTCAACCTGAGAAGTGCAAACCTCGTGCCATTTTGGAGCTGGCGCGAAGATTCAAGGAAAAACGCCAACTATAGGCAAACTCGGTGCTTATAGCAGCAGGTACGTGCGGCAGCCTTGCCAGCACCCACCGGGGCGCAGAATTGCGGACATCCAGTGAGAACAAGATTTCCCACACGAAAGAGCCATCCGCCGCTAGAATAGGGCGCGCAACGAGCTTTCGCGGCAACCGCCGCTGGTGACATACAACTGCCTCCCGCCGACAAACTTTCCGCCAAGGATCCTTCTAGCGACGAGCTTTGGATGGTCGAGGCCCTCGGCTGCGCCCAGCGTGCGCTCGATGCCGGAGAAGTACCCGTGGGAGCGGTGGTCGTATGCGCGGGACGCATCGTGGGACGAGGATGGAATCGCAATCTCACCGACAACGACCCCGCCGCGCATGCGGAAATCGTGGCGCTGCGCGAGGCGGGACGAAACGTCGGAAATCACCGGCTCGGCGACTGCGAACTGTTTGCTACAATTGAGCCGTGCGCCATGTGCGCGGGAGCTGCGGTGCATGCTCGCGTCCGCCGTCTGGTATATGGCGCCGACGATCCAAAGGCGGGTGCAGTCCATTCGGTTTTGGAGGTAGTAAATCACCCCAGCCTGAATCATCGGATGGAAGTAACAAGCGGGGTATTGGCAGGCCGTTCCGCGGAAATGCTGCAAGAATTCTTTAGAAAGCGTCGTTAGCTTTTCGCGGTTCGCGATCAGCGCACTGCTTCAAGAGTTCTGACTGGCAACTGGGTACTGGCTACTGGCAACTGATCTTCCGGAGAGGTGCGTGAGTGGTTGAAACGATCCGCCTCGAAAGCGGACATACCTTAACGGGTATCGTGGGTTCAAATCCCACCCTCTCCGCCATATTTTAGTCTGCCGCTGGTGAATCCCCTTTGATCGACGATCTTGCCCGGCAAGTGTCTGCTACGGAGGGCCAATCTCTTGGCTCTCCCCAGAGGGGTGGTTCACAGATTCCCCTGCCTCAACACTTCAAGCTTACGACCTCAACACTTCAAGCCTACGAGGTGACCGTGAGCTTGACGGTGGTCGTATGACTCAGGCTCCCATACTTGCCGGTGATGGTGATCGTCGACTTCCCGGCCGCTGCTGAGCCGCTCACCTTGAGCGTCAAGGTGCTGGTGGATGTCGCCGGATTGGTGTTGAACGACGCCGTTACTCCGCTCGGCAGTCCACTGGCGCTCAGCGTGACCTCCTGATCGAAGCCGGCCGTCGGTTTGATGGTGATCGTACTGGTTCCGCTGCTCCCTTGCGCGACCTTCAAGGTCTTCGGTGATGCCGCAAGAGTAAAGTTGCCCGACGCATCCACCGTTAACGTGAGCGTGGTAGTTGCGCTCAGGCTGCCGGACGTTCCCGTGACGGTTACTGTCACCTTCCCAACCTTCGCCGCGCTACTCGCGGTCAGGGTCAAAACGCTGGACGAAGTTGCCGGATTCGGAGTGAAGGAAGCGGTTACGTCCTTGGGTAGTCCCGAAGCTGCCAGCGTTACGTTGCCCGAAAATCCATGCACCGGAGTGATGGTGATCGTACTCGTGCCGCTGGCTCCGCCTTTGGCGATGGCGACCGCGTTCGGCGAGGCGGAGAGCGAGAAATTCGGCCCCACGGACGTAAGTGCATTGATCAGAGCGCTTCCGTTCGGACTGCCCCAGCCGGTCGACAAATCGTAGCCGACGGCGCATCCGTAGGCGGTGTTGCCTCCAGTGAGGCAGTCGTGAAAGTCGGTGTCATAGCTTGAGCCTCCACCAATCGTATAAAGCGCCGGGTTGATGAAACCGAGCGTCTTGGTTGCTCCGTTAGAGAGGTACTGTTCGTTGGCGAGAGCCAGATAGCCGGCCCACATGGGCGTGGCAAAGCTGGTTCCACCGTATTCATTAGCTGTACACGTGGTCTGGTCGGCGCAAACGTAAAAGTCAGTGTTGGCTTCGGCCGCAACATCGGGGCCATTGCGATAGGTTTGGGAACATTCGGGGCAGCCGGCGGCTGCGGTTACCTGCCACGACGGAATCGCGAAGTCGTCCGGGCTGATACCGCCGCCCGAGTCAGACCAACCGGTTTCCGAGGCCCAGGGACCAGCCGCTCCGGTCGTTTCCAAGTCGGTTCCTCCGACCGAGGTCACATACACACTATCCGACGGCCAAACAAATTCAGCGTGCGCCCAACTCCCGTCGTCACCGGCCGCGGCAAAGAAATTCTGGCCCTGCGCCGCGAACTCCGTGAAGTAGACATCGTCAGTCGAGGGGTCCGCGGGTTTCCACGCCCACGAGCAGCTCAATTGCGCATTCAGCGGACTGGCTGTGGCCATCGCGTTCAAAATGCCGGAATCGTCGAGGGTTTGCCCCGATAAGGCGCCAGTTCCGATGTACATCACCAGGCTGGACAAGCCCGGCGCCATGCCGAGCGCCTGCGTCATGTCTAAGGTCTGTTCGGTATCGTCGCAGGTGGGTTCCTTGCAACTTGTGCTCTGGGTGTCGACGGACTTGAGCGTGATGGGTACGCTGTTAGTTTGACCGGCGTTCTTATAGTAGGTCTTCAGGTCAGTCAGATCGGTGCCAATGAACTCAAACAAGCCCAGCGACTGGCCAGCGCCGGTGAGGGCTGTTTTACCGTAGTACGCCGCCCTCATGTCGCTGCCCAGGAATGAGCCGGAGGGGCCGGAGCCGGTGGTGGCGTTGGACTTCACCTTAGACTTCGCGCTTGCGTCGATCCGATGATAGGCGGGCTTCGGGGTCGAGTAATTGTCCAGGCCCGTGATGTGCCACAACTGGAATGGCAGGTCCACAGTGGGCTCCCGGTCGGGAGCGAAGAAAGTGCGGTTTTCCGTCGGATGCTGGTAGACGCCCATGATCAGATGGAAGGCTTGTTCAATGCTCGCCACCGACCCAGTTACATCCAGGTTCATGCGATTGCGGGAAGTGCCAACCACGGTAAAACCGTTCGCTTCCGCGAAGTGGATCACGGAGTCATAATCCTGCTGGCTGGGACCAAACCTGGCGGTGAACTCTTCCACCGTGAGGAACTTGCGATACGACGCGCTGTGGGGATCGTAGAGTTCCTTCAGCAAGTTCTCTAACTCGGCCTGGTTGCGGTGCGGCAGCACAAGAACAAGGCGCATGGACTGCGTTGCCGGGAGACGCTCGACGAACTGAGCTTCTCCATTGAGAACCGCCTCCCGCACATGACGAGTGGACGGAGTCTGCGACTGCCCCTGAGCCTGCGCAGCGGAAACGAGCATGGAAACAGATGCCAGAACGGCCAGTAGACAGCCAGCGAGAAACCCGTCACGACGCATGAGAAACCTTTCAGGGGGGAGATCCAAGAACAACCAATCCATTACCAACCCAGAGCGGGTGAAATCACGCTTGGCCATCGCGCTGCGTGATTCATTGAGTATGCGCAGCAATTTGTCGCCCTGTCAATCTGCAAATAATTGCAGTCGCAAGCTGGGGGCTGGCTCAATGAACCGGGTCGGGCGGCCCCAGAGTCATGGGTTCGCGATCACCTCAAAAGAATTGCTGCCTTAAAGGCTGAGCTTCCTAATGAGCTGTGCTTGCCGCACGCGGCGGCGCATTCTTCACGTATTTATCGAACCAGCGCAGCATCTCGTAGACCAGCTGCTCGTTCGACTCCATTGCCGTGTACCAGTGCGGCTCGTGCGGAAGCACCACCAGACGAGTGGTGCCACCGTTGCCTCGAATGGCTTCGTAGAGCTTGTTCGCTTGCAGGGGCGTCGTACCGGGATTCGCGTCTTCCGCGCCATGCACGATGAGGAGCGGCGTCTTCAATTTGTCGGCGAAGAAAAATGGGGAGACTTTCAGATAGACATCCGACGCCTCCCAAACCGATCGTCGCTCGTTCTGGAAACCGAACGGCGTGAGCGTCTTGTTATAGGAGCCGCTGGTCGCGACACCGGCGCGGAACAAGTCCGAGTGGGCGACGAGATTTGCGGTCATTAACGCGCCGTGGCTGTGTCCGGTGACTCCAATGCGCTCGGGGTCGGCCACGCCCAGCCGCACCGCTTCATCAACGGCGGCCTTCGCATCGGCGACGAGCTGTTCCAGATAAGTGTCGTAGGCTTTCTTCGGATCGCCGACGATGGGAAATGAAGCGTTGTCGATGATCGCGTAGCCCGCCAACAGCAACAGCCGATATTGCCGCAGCCGCGTGAAGGTCTCTTGCGAGCCTGCGACCTGGCCGGCTTTCGAAGCGTCGGCATAGTCGAGAGGATAGGCGTAGAGAATGGCGGGAACGCGCGTGCCCTCCTGATAGCCGGGCGGCGTATAGAGCGTGAACGACAGGTCAAGCCCGTCGGCGCGCTTGTACTTGACTAGGCGCTTCTTGATCGCTCGTACCTCCGGCGTCGGATCGGAAATGTGGGTGATCGGGACGCTGGTTGAAGCAAACGCCGCTTCTCCGGCGGGTGCAGCGACGGATTTTCCCAGCGTTCGGACAAAAGCGTTTGGCGGATCGGCCGGCGACTGATGCCAGGTGAGAAACGTTCGTGCGTCCGGCCCGGTAAACGAGAGAAATTGCTCGTAGGAAGTCTTATCGCTGCGAAACAGTCGTTCGGATTTTAGGGTCTTCAGATCGAGCCGATCGAGGAAGGGCCGATCGCCCTCTGGCGAGGAACCAGTTCCGGCAAGGTAAATTGAGTCGCCGTCCTGGCGAACCACCCACGACCCGTTCGCGAGCTGACGCCTCACCGGATTGCCGGGGTTCGCATACTTCTCGTCGGTGGAGAGATCCCACAGCAAACGAGGCTTTCGCTGGGGATCGTCGACGTCGATGAGGAAGCTGCGCCGCCAGTGCCGGTTCTGATCGAATTCGTTCAAAAGAGCGATGGTCGGGCGTTCGCTCCAGGAGAAGCCGTCATAACGCTGCTCGGTCCGCGCGATTTCAACGGCGGGCGAGTTGAACGGCGCCTTCAGAAGCAGAATTTTGTCGCGTGCCGGAACTTTCACATTCCAGTCGCCGCCATCGAGCGCTTCCGCCCAGACGAGGGTCGCCGGCTCGGTGGCGCGCCAGGAAAAATCGCGCGGACCGACCGGAACGCCGTGTATGGGAACGCGATCCGCCAGTGGAAGTGACGCGATAGTATGCACAAGGACGTGCGAGCGATCGGATATGTCCCAGACTTCGACTTCCTTTGGGAAGCGGTCGTAAGTGGTGACGTACGAGTAGGGTTTGTGAATCGCGGTGACGAGGATGTGTTGCCCATCCGGCGCGGGATCGAGCGAGTCGAAATTCCCCGGCTTTCCTAAGGGCGTGATCGCCGCGGTGGTTGCATCGACGAGAGCGAGTTGCGAGGCCGCGAAGTAATCGAAGACATCCTCGTCGTGCTTGCTGCCCAGCGTGTCGCGGTTTTCATAGGTGCTGCTCTGCCCTTTTTCGCCTTCGGTCTCCTGGATGCTCGGACCATTCGGCACCGTTGGCTCGGGCGGCGGCGCGCCCATCCCCTCGGGCACCAGCTTGACTAGAAGCGTTTTCTGGTCGGGCATCCATTGCATCTCGTCCTCGAACATGGGATTGAGACGCGCTCCGGGGACTTGATGCACTTCGCCGGTCTTGGCATCGCCGATCCAGAGTTCGACCGCTTCGGGAGAGAGATTCACGAACGCGAATCGCTTTCCGTCAGCGGCCCAGATGGGCATGCCCGGGCACGCGCCCACGGGAAGCACGATCGGAGTTCGCGCAGCACTTTCGGGCGAAGCAGCGGCGATGTGCACCAGTTCGAAGCTCGTGGCGCAGGGCGTGATGCCGTAACCGCCGGGAGTGTCGTGCTTGCTGTGATTCTTTGGCTCCACGCGAACGCCCGCCAGGCGCAGAAAAGGCGTCGCCACGCGAGAAATCGGCGGATAGTCCTGCCAAGACACCAGGAGAATCGTGTCTTGCGTCGGGCTCACCCTGGGCACTGGCGGCGAGGGCGCGCGCATCACATCGAGAATGTTTTTCGGCGGTTGGTTATATCCCGATGCACTCTCGATCGGGTTGGATTGCGCAACAATGGGCGCGGAAGTCGCGCAGGCAACAAGCGCTCCGAACAAAAGACAGCTCAAGGCGTTCCGGACTGGCATAATTCCCTCCGCTTCCATTCTTAACGAAAACCGACAGACAAGACGATACTCCTTCGCTCAGGCAAGCCCAAGACGAAGTCATAGTGCAGGAAGTACTTTTAAATTACGCCTGGTTTTCCGGCTGCGTCCTGGGCTTCCTGCGCGGCTTGCAGAAAGGCTTTCAGCGTCTCCCGATCCTCGGTGAGCATGCGGCTGAACCTGACCCCGTTTCCCACCTGTGGATCGCACGTCACGACGGTGGCGGCGACCAAGACGGTGGACCCGACGGAAAGCTGCAAATCCAGATTGGTCCCAACTGGAAATGGATAAATCGATTCGATGTAACAGCCGCTTAGACTCAGATCGGCAGTCGCGCCGCGAATCGGGCTGCTGCTCGCTTCCGTCTGGAGTTCGAACGGCACACTCATTCTTATGCGCGCGTTGTCGCGACGGTTTTTCCGGCCGCTCTCGCTCATTGTTGTCTAGGTCTCTACGTTTCGGGAAGCGTAGCACGTCAAACGATCCTCTTTCCAGTGGCGTGCTTGCAACCCCGCAATTCACGAATCGATCCTCCAGTCACATTTTCAAAACCGTTTCATGCGGCGCTTCGATCCGAAAACTCCAGAACTTCGTGTACACTGGCTTCGCTTTTTTGCGTCGGAAAAACTTCCCGAGGGTACTCGTGAACGGCATTCCATTGAAGCATGCTCGATTGCGATTGCTGATGTCCGTTTTTCTATTCGCCAATCTGGCGGCGACCACGTTCTCTCGCCCGGCAGTCGCGCAGGATTCCTCCGCGGCCGCACGACCTCCGGTCGCGCGGGTTCGGCCCGTGGTAAACGACTATTTCGGCACCAAGATTGCCGACCCGTATCGCTACATGGAGCATTTGGACAACCCCGAAGTGGCGAACTGGATGAAAGCTCAGAACGAGTACACCCGCCGCGTTCTGGCGCGCATCTCCGGCCGCGACGAGTTGCGGGCGCGCATCGAGCAACTCGATAAATCCGTCCCTGCCCGCATTGGCGGAGTCGTGCGCCTGGCGGGTGCCCGCTATTTTTACTATAAGTTGTTGAACACGGAATCCGTAATGAAGCTCTACATGCGCGAGGGCACGAACGGCCCCGAGAAGTTACTCGTGGATCCGCAAGCGATCAGCGGGAAAGACGTCCCCAGTGCGATCAGTTACTTCTGGCCTTCGAGCGATGGCCGCTACGTTGTTTATGGCATCTCCATGGGAGGCTCGGAAAAAGCAGTCCTGCACATCCTGGACACGGCTACGGCACGTGACACTGGCGAAACCATCGATCGAGCCGATTTCAACGACACCATTGGATGGCTCCCCGGTTCTCACTCGTTCCTCTACAACCGGTTGCAGAAGCTGCGTCCTCATGCGCCGGAGGCGGAACGAGAAATCAAGAGCCGCGTGTATCTTCACGTCATCGGAACCAATCCGGAGCGCGACAAGGTCGTCTTCGGCTACGGTTTATCGCCTTTGGTCAAGGTGGAACCGGCGGATATTCCCGTCGTGGAGACATTCCCCAATGTGCCGTTTGCGCTTGGGGTAGTGACTCATGGTTCGCAAAATGAAATCTCGATCTATGCAGCGCCGCTCGACACGGTGGGTCAGCAAAACACGCCCTGGCGCAAAATCTGCGGCGTTGACGACGCTGTAACTAGCATGGCCGTGCGCGGCGATGACCTCTGGCTGTTGACGCACAAAGATGCCTCCCGTTTCAAAATCATTCATACCCATCTTTCGAATCCCGACCTCAGCCATGCGGATGTCGTCGTGCCAGCCAGCAATGCAGTCGTCACCACATTGGCCGCCGCGCAGGATGCTTTGTACGTTCAACTTCGAGATGGTGCGGTCAGCCGTCTGTTGCGGATCGGCTACGAGCCGGGTTCGAAACCAGAGCCGGTTGCTCTTCCATACGACGGCGCCATCGGACTCTACCCGGCCGACGTCCGCGTACCCGGTATTGTCTTTGAGCTCTCATCGTGGACCAAGGCAAACCGCTTTTATGAATACGATCCGAAGACAAACACGGTCGTGGACACCGGACTTCGGCCCCCTGCTCCTTTTGACAATCCCGAAGACATCGAATCGGAAGAAGTGAAAGTTCCTGCTTCAGATGGCACGCTGATTCCGCTTTCGATCATCCACAAGCGCGAAATCAAGCTCGATGGCACGAACCCGGTACTGCTGAATGGGTATGGAGCCTACGGAAGTTCGCTCGATGCCGGCTTCGATCCGGTCTACCTGGCTTGGCTGGAGCGAGGCGGCGTGCTTGCGTTCGCGCACGTGCGCGGCGGCGGCGAATATGGAGATGACTGGCACAAAGCCGGGCAAAAGCTGACTAAGCCGAATACGTGGCACGACTTCATTGCATGCGCGGAATACTTAGTCGAGAAGAAATACACTTCGCCCACCCGGCTGGCCGGCGAAGGCGAAAGCGCGGGAGGCATTCTTATTGGCCGCTCCATCACCGAACGCCCCGACTTGTTTGCGGCTGCGCTGATTGAGGTTGGCTTTACGGATGGGTTGCGTGGCGAGTTAGAGCAAGACGGTCCCGGCGAAATTCCAGAGTGGGGCACCGTGAAAGATCTTGACGGATTCAAAGGACTTTACGAGATGAGCCCTTACGCCCACGTAAAGGACGGCACTAACTATCCCGCAGTCATGTTGACCACAGGTCGCAATGATCCTCGCGTCGCACCGTGGGAGTCCGACAAGATGACAGCGCGCCTGCAAGCCGCGACCACGAGCGGCAAGCCCATTCTGCTGCGGGTGGACTACGATGCCGGTCACGGCGTCGGCTCCACGAAAACGCAAGTCGAGCAGGAGTTGGCGGACGAATGGAGTTTTCTGTTCTGGCAGTTTGGGATCACTCCATTTCAGGCATCCGGCCGCGATTTGCGCTAGACAATGCGCGCTAAACAATGTAGTGTGGTCGGCTTGGCGGTCGTTCTCTCTCTCCTAAACGTCTACTGACGGCGTGATCGGTGTCAGTACTTCGTGGGTTGCTAGTCGCGTAACCAGGCAGGAGAGTTTCGGTCTGCTGGGGCGCGAACCCAGACGTTCTATCAGGAAGCAAGACACATCTTTGTAACTTACTTACAAGCTTGCTTGTACCAGGTTAACGATGTGTTTGAATCAAGACTTACTTGGGAGGCAAGTAATGAAACAGTTGTCGGCTGGACTATGTGCACTGGCAATCCTTCTTTGTATCTCATCCCTAAGGCCGGTTCAGGCGCAAACCACATCCGGCGCGACTCGGGCTGTGGAGCCGGCCCGCTATAACCCATCCGAGGAAGTCACGATCACCGGCGTGGTTTCGAGCGTGCTTACGCATGCCGCTCCGGGCATGGTTGTAGGTTCGCACCTGCTGCTGGTAACTCCCGCCGGTCCTGTCGATGCGAGTTTGGGAAGGTTCGGCCTCCGCGGCAACGGAGCGCTCTCCGCAGCCGCGGGTCGGCAAGTTGAGGCCATCGGCGTCATACGGACAATTAAGGATAAGCCGGTGTTTCTGGCCCGCACCGTGAAAGTGGGCGGCGAGGTCTATACCATCCGGAATGAGCACGGGGTTCTCATGTCGCCGGAGGCGCGCGAGCGCGCCGGCCTGGCGGCAGGCACGAAAGGGGAGTCACGATGAACCGCAAAACATACGCCAGCACCCTCGGCTTCATTTTTCTAGCTTTGGCTTTTTTGACGAGCTGCAATAGCACGAGCTTCCACCCTCCAGCGGAAACCATCGCGGCCACGAGCGGATCCCCGCAAAGCACGGCTGTCTACACCGCGTTTACCACGCAGTTGACGGCGACCGTAACCATGGGCAGCACTCCGGTGAGCGGCGCGTTTGTAACCTTTGCGGCGCCCGCGACGGGAGCCAGCGGCACGTTCGCCACGACCTCATTGAACACCGAAACGGATATAACCAACTCGAGCGGCGTGGCGATATCGTCCGTGTTCACCGCCAATGGAACGGTCGGAGCCGACAATGTGACGGCGAGCGCTGCCGGAGTGATTGGCTCGGTTGCTTTTAATCTGACGAACACTGCGGGCCTTCCAGCCGCGATCGCGGCGACGAGCGGTTCCCTGCAAGACGCCGACACTAACGGGGCGTTTGGCGATCCGCTCGTGGCAACGGTAGTGGACCAGTACGGCAACCCCGTCAGCGGAGCCACCGTGACCTTCGCCGCCCCAGCATCGGGCGCCAGCGGCGTGTTCGCGTCGAACACATCGAATACAGAAATGGATACAACCGATACCAACGGCCAGGCAACTTCCTCGGCGTTCACCGCGAATGCAACGGTCGGTGCCTATGCGGTGGTAGCTGTGGTCTCCACCAGGATCGGAACGACTTCGGTCAACTTCAATCTGGCGAACATCACCGGAACGCTCATCTCGATCGCGCCGACCAGCGGAACGCCGCAAACCGCGCCAGTCAACTCCGCGTTTGCCGCGCCGTTGGTTGCGACGGTAACGTCCGGCGGAGCGGCAGTGAGCGGCGCTACGGTGAAGTTCATTGCTCCAGCTTCGGGCCCGGGCGGCACATTCGCGAACGGGACGAACACGGACACCGAGACGACCAACGCCAGCGGCGTGGCCACCTCGACCACATTTACCGCGAATGGACCGGTCGGAACTTATACAGTAACCGCTTCGGTCACAGACGGAGCCGAGCCGGCAAACTTCATCCTGACCAACAACCCGCTCAATTTTGCGTTCTATGTGAGCGGATTGGAGGTTGGCGAGGGTTTTTACGCTCTCGCGGGATCGGTAACCCTCGACGGCGATGGGAACGTTCTCGGCGGCGAGCAAGACTACAACGATGCCGATTTTGTTGGGATCCAATCGCCGGAGCCTTCCGGCGACATCATTCTGCCTGGCAGCGGCGCTCTGGTGGTGGATCCTGCCACCGGCCAGGGAACACTCACCCTCACGACCAACAACCCGAATGTGGGAGAGGGTGGCTACGAAACCCTCGCTGTCCAGTTCGTGAACTTGAACCACGCGCTCATCGTTCAATTTGACGGGTCGGCAACGTCCAGCGGAAGCATGGATCTGCAAACGCTGTCGAGCGCGCTCAACGACGGGAACTATGCCTTCACCCTCACCGGAGAAGACCCCGGTTACGCGTCGCTTGTTCTCGGAGGCGTATTCTCGATTTCATCCGGTGGCACCGCCGTGTCGGGCACTTTCGACCTGGACGATTTCGGAGCCACCGGCTCGACTCCTACGCTGGGAACGCCTTTCACCGGCACGATCACTGGGCCCGATGCATTCGGCCGGGGAACCATCACCAGCGCCGATCTGCCGGCTAACGCACTCAACTACTATGTGGTTGGTCCCGAGGCCATCCGCATCATCGATGTCGATCCGTCCGATTCGGGCGTCGGCTCAGCCTTCGGCCAGGGCACGGGTACCTTCAGCAATGCATCGCTGGGAAGCTCCATATTCGGTGTCGAGAGCAACGCGGTGGGTGGAAGTCTCTTTGCCGCGGCGGGCATGTTTGCCACGGATTCCACGGCAGGCACGTTCACTGGCTACGCGGACGACAATGAACTCGACAACGGAGTCATTGTTCCCGGTGTTTCGATCTCGGGTACCTACGCTGTTGCGAGCAACGGATACGGCAGCCTGACCATCGCTCCGGGAGACCTCGGCGACGTCAGCGTTCTGGGCGTCTATCTAACGGATCCAACTCTCAACATAAATGACCCGAATAACTCGGGCGGTCTGGCGAATGCCACAATAGGAGGCGCTCTGGTTGCTGACCTGGATGCGTTTACGCTCAATGGCACCGGAGTCCTGATTCCGCAAACCGACACCGCAAAGGGGCACTTCACGGGCAACTATGCTTTTGGAGCTCAGGATTACAACTACTTCCACCCCTCCAACTCCGGCTATGAATTCGACTTTGTTGGGCAGGGCGCGGTTAGCGGCAATGCTTTGAACAAAGCCCCCGGGCTCCTCAGCGATCCTTTCCACGCCTTCAATGCCACCCAACCGGACGGCACCGATAGCGCGAAATTCACAGGAACCGCAACCCCGGATCCGTCGAACGCTGGCCGCTACACACTGGAGCTCGCGGTAGCCGTTGCTGCCGACCCGGTGAACTTCGACACGGTCATCTACCAGGCGAGTGGCGGGCTGTTGTTCTGGCTGGACGAAAGTGCAAACGGGTACAGCGTGTCCCTTGGAACCTTCCAGCAGCAGGGTTCGTTGGCCGGGCTGCCGGCGGTCAAAAAGGCAGCGGTGAAAACCCAATCGAGAAAGAAGCAATAGCCGATAACTGGGACAAGGGGCATGGCTGAGACGGCCATGCCCCTATCCCATCTCAAAGTTGGGCGGTTGGTGGAAAGTCCGATCGAGGCTTGATAGGCAGAATTTCAAGTGGGTGGGTGCGTGGGTGGGTAAATTACGGAGATCGCAATGAAACTTCCTCGGGTAATTTTACTGCTGTTGGTGGTGCTGGCGGTGCCAGTCGTCTCTTGGGCGCAGGATGCCACCGGACGAATTCTTGGAACGGTCTACGACCAGCAGGGACTGGTGGTCCCCGACGTAAAGATTACCGTGACCAACACGGACACCCAGGATACGCGCAAGGCAACCACGAACAAGGAAGGCATCTACCAGTTGCTGGGCCTGCCCATCGGCAACTACAAGGTGTCCGCCGAGCACGCTGGTTTTAGCAAGGTGAACAGCGCCGAGCAAAAGCTGCTGATCAACCAATCGCTCCGCATCGATTTCAAGATGGAAGTGGGCGCCGAGAGCCAGACCGTCGATGTCGGTGCCGAGGCTGCTCCCGTCGAAACCGTCAACCCAACTCTGGGACAGTCGATCACCGGTCGAGCTCTCACCAACATGCCCCTGAACGGGCGCGACATGCTCGATCTGGCTCTGCTTCAGCCCGGCGTCACCGAGAGCAACGACGACAACGGCGGCGCGGGCAGTTACAGCATCGCCGGCGGAAGAACCGATTCCGTGACCTTCCTGCTCGATGGCGGCAACAACAACGACTTGCTGGATAACAGCAACCTGCTCGATCCCAATCCCGATGCCATCGCCGAGTTCCGACTGCTGACCAGCGATTACACGGCGGAGTACGGTCGCAACGGCGGCGGAATCATCAGTATCGTCACCAAGTCGGGTACCAATCAGATCCATGGCAGCACGTTCGAGTTCATTCGGAACCGGGCCTTCGACGCCAACGACTACTTCAATAACGAGTTGGGAATACCGCGCCTTGACCTCAAGCGCAACCAGTTCGGAGCGACGCTGGGCGGCCCGATCATCAAAGACAAAGCATTCTTCTTCCTCGCCTATCAGGGACAACGGCAGGTAGAGACGCTGCCCGACGTCGATGTCCCGGTCTTCACGCCGCAGGAATTGCTGGGAAATTTTTCTACCGCTGCTAACGGCCTGCCGGACCCGGGCGTGGTCAGCTTCTTGGAGGCCAATCCCTGGTTTGCGACTCCCAACGGGGACAAGGCAAAAGGCATTATCGACCCTACGAAGATAGACCCCGTAGCCCAGAAGTACATTCAGGAATGGGCAGCGAATGGCTTAACCGTAAGCACTCCGACCGGCCTCTATTCCACCTCGGTCCCGTACGATGATAATCGCAACGAACTGACCGGCAAGTTCGATTTCAACCTCAACTCCAAGGACAAGATTTCCGCGACCCTTGGTCTCAATAAGACCTATAACTACAACTCTCTCGATGCCTCCACCGTAGCCGGTTATCCCAGTATCAGCCGGGCGAATTACTACTTTCTCAATCTGGAGTACACCCGGATCTTCTCGCCCACGCTGCTCAACGAATTTCATTTCGTGGCGCACCGCAGCAATTACATCTCGGATGTCGAGGCCAAGGCTTCCACGTTCAACGACTCGGATCTTGGCATCAACGTCACTCCCGACATCACCACGGGACCGACCAACATTTACTTCGATACCGGTTTTTACATTGGTCCCAGTGAAAACGGCCCGACGCGCTACCTCGAAAACACGTTCTCCTGGACCGAAGCTCTGTCGTGGACGAAGGGGAAGAACAACTGGAAGTTTGGTGCTGGATTCTCGCCTTACCAACAGAATCTGTCCTATGGCTACTACCTAGACGGGGAGTTGGATTATTACTCCGGCGTGGGCGATGACAATGGCTCGGGCAACGATTATGCGGACTTTCTACTCGGCGCCACCGACGCATATTTCCAAAACGCGAATGCGCCTTCCACCATTCGCAGCAAAAGCACTTATGTATTTGGCCAGGACGAGTGGCACTTGAGCAAGAACCTGGTCCTGACTCTCGGACTGCGCTACGAATACAACACACCCAAGGCCGACACCCAGGGGCGAACCTTCTCAGTGATTCCCGGACTACAGTCGACACGATTTCCCTTCGCGCCCCCGGGATTGGTATTTCCCGGCGATAAGGGCGCTCCCACAGGAACCAATTTCCCCGACAAGAAGAACTTCGCGCCGCGCTTCGGATTTGCCTGGGACCCCACCGGAAGCGGCAAGACCAGCTTGCGCGGCGGCGGCGGCATTTTCTACGACATCCTGAAAGGCGAAGACAATCTTCAGTTCAACGGCCAGCCCCCGTTCGTGGGCTCCGCGGGACTCTACTTCAACGTTGTTGGGCCGAATCAGGTTGGGCCCGTCGGATCGATGAGTAACCCGTTCCAGGAAGCCTGCAATTTTAACGCGGCCGGCGACTGCGTTAGTTTGGGTGTACCCAATAGTTTCCCCTCGAAGCCGCCTGCCTCGAACGTCGATTTCACACCCTGGCTGCCGGTCAACACCACTGGCGCGATCTATCTGGATGACCCGCACCTCCATACTCCCAAGGTCTACCAGTACAATCTGAGCCTGCAGCGTAATCTTTTCGCCGACACGGTTTTGGAAACCAATTATGTGGGAAGTTCAGGGCGTGGACTGACCTCACTCAAAGACATCAACCCCATGGTGCTCGGCACCACCAATCATGTGCTCAACGGCACCAACCCCAACTGTGGGATCTACCTGGCTCTCCTCTGCTACGCCGCACTGCCGGAATTTCAGAACGTATCCAATGCCGACTACAACGCCTTCGAGGCGAGTTTGACGCGGCAACCCAAAGACTCGCGGGTCGGCACGGTGTATTACACCTTCGCCTACACCTTCGGCCACAACATCGACAATGCCTCCGGCTTCGAGCAGCGCAATTCCGCTGTGCCCGCTTACGCGCCAGATGCTTTTCGTGCGTCCGGAGACAGCGACGTCCGCCAACGCATCAGCCTCAGCGGGGGATGGGATCTGCCGTTGGATCGCGTGTGGGGATCCGGACCAAAGCGCCTCACCAAAGGTTGGAGCCTCTATCCCATCTTCACCTGGCGCACTGGATTCAGCTTTGACATTCCCGCCAATTTGCCCAATTTCTCTGACCCTTCCAATCCGGGTACTTCGGGGGCGGGCGACCCCTCCCTCACGCGCGCCGCGCAAGTCGCCCCAATCCGATTGTTCGATCCCCACAAGGTGCGGACAATTGCAGAGGTCACCTACAATTCGGTCTTCAACAACAAGACGGGCCAGTACGAGTGCCAACCCACGACCCAAAATGTCACGGGTAATTTTATGTTTGACCCCAACAGTTTTTCCAATGTGCCGCTCGAGAACAATTCTTACTTCGACAGCCAATACGTAAACGGCGTCCTCACACCAGTCCCTAATGCCTGTTTCCCGCAACTCGACCCGGTGCATAACCCGGCCGACCGAACCTATGGCATCCCCCGCAATCTTCTGCGCGGTCCGGGCCTGACCAATCTCGACGTCGCGCTCGCGAAAACCACCACGATCACGGAGCGCGTGAAGATGGAGTTTCGCGCCGAGTTTTTCAATGCCCTGAACCATGCCGAGTTCGCGCAGCCGACCTTCGGTAGCGGTTCGACCAACATTGACAGTCCCACCTTTGGCCAGATCACCACGACTGGCAGCTTCCGCGGCCCGACTCCCCGCATCGGGCAGTTCGCGCTGCGGCTCACGTTCTAGGTCGCACCGGTTTGGGGAGCGTCCTTACCGGACGCTCCTTCGTTGACTCGCGGACGCCACGTCCGTAAGATGAAGCGACCCGAAAGCTGGGCATCTCTTCCCGAGCGATCGGGCCGAGCGATCGCCCTGGAACGATCGACCGACAACGATCGACCGAAAATGATCGACCGAACCATCTCGCACTACCGCATCGTCGAAAAATTGGGCGGCGGTGGCATGGGCGTTGTCTATAAGGCCGAAGACACCCGCCTGCACCGCTTTGTCGCCCTGAAGTTCCTACCCGACGAAGTGGCGCGAGATGCCCAGGCGCTGGCCCGTTTTCAACGTGAAGCGCAAGCGGCTTCCGCCCTGAACCATCCCAACATTTGCACCATCTACGACATCGGCGAGCAGGATGGCGAAGCCTTCATCGCCATGGAATTTCTCGACGGCCAGACGCTGAAGCACATGACCACGCTTCGGCCACTGGACCTTGAGACGCTCCTGTCGCTCGGCATTGAGATCGCCGACGCCCTCGACGCCGCGCATTCCCAAGGCATCGTCCACCGCGACATCAAACCCGCCAACATCTTTGTGACCAAGCGCGGCCACGCCAAGATTCTCGATTTCGGCCTGGCGAAAATCGCGCCCGCAAGCTCGTCCAGCCAGGTTGCGTCGGCCAACACGGCCACGATTGATCAGCACCTGACCAGCCCCGGTTCCGCCCTCGGCACGGTCGCCTACATGTCGCCCGAGCAGGCTCGGGCCAAAGACCTGGACTCCCGCACCGATTTGTTTTCCTTTGGAGCCGTGCTCTATGAGATGGCCACCGCGCAGTTGCCTTTCCGCGGAGAAAGCACCGCCACCATCTTCGAAGCCATCCTGAACCGCCCGCCCGTTGCGCCAGTCCGGCTGAATCCCGAAGTGCCGCCGGAGTTGGAACGGATCATCAACAAGGCATTGGAGAAAGACCGCGAACTGCGCTACCAGCACGCCGCCGACATGCGAGCCGATCTGAAGCGACTGAAACGCGAAACCGAATCGCGCCCCGCCGAGGCGACTTCGGGTCCCGTAGCCATCGCACAAAATAGCGAGAGCGGGAGCGGCTCGCAAGTCACACAAAGGCCGTCGCCGGCATCCGCCTCGGCGGCCTCAGTTGCTTCGTCATCGAAGTCGGCGTCGGGCGTCGGGCCTGCGGACAACGCGTTACTGCCTTCAACACCCAGCCGTTCCTACGCCAAGATCGCCGGCGCGTTCGCAGCGGTGGCCGTAGTCCTGGCCGCTCTTTTCTGGTTCGTCAATCATCGCGCCGCGCCTGTTGCCGTCACTGCGACTCAGAAGACCGTCGCCGTTCTTCCTCTGCAGAATCTCGGCGCTGATAAAGACGTGGATTTCCTGCGCCTGGCCCTCGCCGACGAGATCGCAACCTCGCTCAGCTACGTTCGGACTCTCACTATCCGCCCCTTCGCCACCACCAGCAAATACGACTCTCCCAGCCTCGACTTGCAGGAAGCCGGCAAGGCCATGCATGTGACCGACGTCGTCACCGGACACTACATGAAACAGGGCGACCAGATTCAGATCACCCTGGAAGCCGTCGATGTCGCCGACAACCGCTCCGTCTGGCGCGACACCATGACCGTCTCCGCTCCCGACATGATTGCCATGCGCAACCAAATCACGGCGAAAGTGCGCCAGGGGTTGGTCCCAGCTCTGGGCGCCGGAACGGATTCGGGAGAAGCCGGCACCCATCCCAAGAACGAAGAAGCCTACGACATTTACCTGCGCAGCATCGCGGTGCCGCACGATCCGCTTCCCAATAAGGATGCCATCGCCATGCTGGAGCGCGCGGCAGGAATGGACCCTTCCTACGCGCCCGCCTGGAGTGCGCTAGGGCTTCGCTACTATTTCGATTCGCAATATTCAAACGGTGGCGAGGCCATGTTTCAGCGTTCGAACGCCGCCCTGGAACGGGCAGTGGCACTGGATCCGAACCTGGTCGCAGCGGCCGGTCAACTGACCGCAAACGAGGTCGAAAGAGGTGAGTTAGTAAAGGCCTACCAAAACGCCAAAGGGTTGGTGGAACGGCATCCGGAGAACGGCTTCGCCCACGGAGCCTTGGCCTATGTTCTTCGCTACGGAGGAATGCTGGAGGAGTCTGCGCATGAGTGCGACACTGCCCTGTCGCTCGACCCGGGAAACTATCGCTATCGGTCGTGCTCCTTAACCTTTGAGCAACTGGGCAACTACCCGCGGGCAATGGAGTTTCTCCAACTCGACGCTGGCTCTGAATGGGTGAAGGGGAATCTGGTGCGACTGTTCATTCTCACTGGCAACCGGGCGAAAGCTCGGGAGCAATCGCAGGAATTGGACGATCGACTCGGCAACAGGATGATGAAAGCTTGTCTCGCCTCCGCATCGCCCGCCGAGGTGGAGAACCTTGCGAAAGCGGTGGCACCGGAGGCCTCGGCAAATCCCGACTCCGAAAACAGGTTCTGGTTGGCAAATTCGTTTGCCTTCTGCGGGCAAAAAGAGATCGCCATGCAACTCCTCAAGAGTTCGATCGCGGGGCACTATTGCGCCTATACCGGCTTGCAAACGGATCCCATCTTTGCGCCTCTGCGAACCACTCCCGAGTTCGCCGAGTTGCTCACCGCCGCCAAACAGTGCCGCGACAATTTCATCGCCGAGAGATCGCTAGCCCCGCGCTGAAGCTCACGGCTGCGCACTGACCTCAAGCAGCAAGTGATCCTTGAACTCCGCCGCCAGCTTCGCCGTGCCATTCGACGCCGCGTCGACCGCGCCCAGGTCTTTTCCCTCGCCATAGTCGCTCACGCGGTACTTCCCCGGCTTCAGCCCGCGCAACTCGACCTCACCTTTCCACGGCGATGAGGAAGGCGTGAAGAACGCGTAATACATCTTGCCGTCTTTCTCAATGGCATAAGCTTCGGGAACGTCGTAGCCAGTCACATACAAGTCCCTGAACTCGCCTTTCGACAGCATCTTCTGGTTGTACAAGCCAATCCATTTTTTCCAGCGTTCTTCTTTCGCCGCAGTCAGAGTAACGTCCTTGTACTTCGGCCCGGGATCGGGCCACACGAATTTCGTCCCCACTACGCCTCCCGCGCCAATCGTGGAAGCAAAATCGTCGCCGTGTTCGATGTAGTCGTCGCCCTCTTTTGTCTTGATCTTCGTCATCGCGGAGAGTTCCACATGGTCGCCATACACCGCCGCTTCCGGCCCGAGCAGCGCCTTATACATCTTGATCCGCCGCCGCACCTGCACCGCGCCCACCGGGTCGGCCGTCACCGCCTGATCCATAAACGGTAGCCACGCCAGCGATGGCGGCGTGCCGCAGGGACAGCTCTGCGTCACGCTCTGCGGCTTCAACGCGCGCGTCGTCTGGAAAATCTCCTTATATACATCCCCCATTGCGTTCACCGAATCCTGCGGCGACTTATGGTGATGCGCCGGGTTGAAGCACTGCGGAACGCTGTAAATATTGTCCAGCTTGCTGCCGTCGAAGCCCCAGTCGCGAATGAACTTCTCCGTCAGTTGCTTGTGATACGCCCGCACCTCCGGCACTGCCGGACACAGCACCGCCAGCCCGCGCGTCATGTGTGCGTGCTTGCCGTTCTTGTCCAGAATCAGCCACTCCGGATGTTCCTGCGCGATTTTCGCAACCGCATATTTATGCGACTCGTACTTCCCTTCTCCGTCTTCGACCGCGAGCGGCAGCCACCATAACTGCGTCAACATCCCTTCCTTGTGGAAGTCGTCCGTCATCTTCTTTATGGAGTCTCCTGGAAAAGTGTCCGCCCGCGGATTCCAGTCGCCATACACGTCGAACCAGCGATCGTCGAGTGTCACCCACTTGATGCCCAACTCCTTCAGCTTGGGCACCGTGCCCAGCATCTGCGCCGGCGTGACATCGGCCAGGTATCCCCAACCGCACCAACTGACGTTGTAGGCCTCGCTCGACGGCTTCGACAGATCCCAGCCTTCTTTCTGCAGTACGCTCGACCAGATTCGCAGCGGCTCGTAAAAGTCGCCCGAGTAGACCGAAACAAAACTCCGTGGAGTCGAGTACGTCTCACCCGGCTTCAGCGCGGTGTTGGCGGCGAAGTCCACTTCCGTGTTCACGCGTCCATCGGACGCAACCCTCGCCGGAATCGCCGCTGCGATCGGAATCGTCTCCACGTGCCCGATCGCCTCGCCCACCTGGCGCGTCCAGAAAGCGACCACCGGAATCCCGCTCCCATAGCCGCCTTTGACCATTTCTCCCATGACGTTCGGCTGTGAAAACGACGGCGTCAGCTTCACTACATCGTCTTTTCCCCAGTTGTAGCTGGCCCCGTGAAACGACCACATCTCCCATGGATGCGCCTTGGCATCACCCAGCCGCGCATTCAACCGCCGCCGCTGACTCACGCCTTTTTCGATGACAATCTCGCTCGTGCCTGTGTTCTTGTATTCCACCGTGCTCAGCAAAATGTTTGGGAACTTGTCATACACTTCGAGAGCCAGCACGCGCTGTAAATCCGTCCCCGAAGGCCCCAGAGGACGCGCCGGAATCTCCACCCGCTTGCCGACCCCCATCTTGCCGATCGCCTCATGCACTTCGGCCTGCGCAAAGTCGAGTGTGAAGTGCACATCCTTCCCGCCCAATTTGCCCTCCACCCGCACAAAATCGCTGTCCGAAGGAGCGCCGACATTGGACTCGTCCAGCGAAAGCTTCTGACCGTCCTTGAGCAGAAATGCCTGCACATACCCGTCCGGCGTCACTTGAAACTCAGCCGCGCTCGTGGTCAGCACCACCGGGCCGCCGCCCTTCACATCCACCTGAATCGCGGAAGGCTGAGTCGGTTCCGGCTTAGCGGTCGCGACTTTCAGCGGTTTAAGCGGCGATTCCGGCAACTTCGAGCAAGCGGTCAAAAGAAGCGTGCAACCAAGCGTGATCCAAATCGGCGCAATCCCGTTCCTTCGAGCGAACATGAGTAGCCTCTCTTAATCTCTTTAATTCGGAGCCGTCGTTCCGATCTCCGGCAAAATATTGCTGTTGACAAACGCTATCAAACGAAAGTAAAAGTAATAGTTCGTAATATTACACCGAAAGGCCGTCCCAACACCCGAATTTTCGCCAGGACCGACCAGGCCGCGTGCGAATCTTCGGGATAGCGTTCAGGAGCGTCGCCATGCCCACCTATTGCTTCCGCCTGCAAGCTGTCAGAGCCCTGTTCTTATCCATAGTACCCGCCCTAGTCCTTGCGCTGGCCGCGCCGCTATCGGCGCAAAAAGATGCCGGAGCCATTGTGGGCCTGGTCCGCGATTCAACCGGCGCGGTGGTTGCGGACGCCAAGGTCACCGTGACTGACGTCGATCGCGGCGTTCAGTTGACTCTCTCCACCAATCGTCAGGGCGAGTATGTCGCCAGCCCGCTCCGGATCGGCCATTACAGCGTCACCGTCGAAAAGGATGGATTCAAGAAATCCGTGGCTGGCCCGGTGCAGGTAAACATTCAGGATCGCGTCGGCGTCGACCTGAAGCTTGAGCTGGGCGTGGCAACAGAAGTCGTCACCGTCACTGGCCAAGGGTCACAGCTCGAAACCGAAACCTCCGAATTGGGTCAGGTGGTCGACGCCCGGCGCATCAACGCGCTTCCCTTGAACGGACGCAACTACGCGCAGCTCGCGCTCCTCGGCGTCGGCATCGCCGCTGCCGAACCTGGATCGCGCGTCGAAACCTCCTACGGTTTTAGCTCCAACGGCGCCCGCTCCCTGCAAAACAACTTTCTGCTCGACGGCACCGACAACAACGCGAATCTGGGAGACGTTCTCAACGGCGCCGCGTATGTGGTACAGCCTTCCGTGGACGCCATCGCCGAGTTCAAGGTTGAGGCCAATTCCTACAGCGCCGAGTTCGGGCGCGGCAACGGCGCCATTATGAATGCCGTCATCAAGTCCGGCACCAATCAGATCCACGGCGATGTGTGGGAGTTTCTGCGCAACGAAAAAGTGGACGCGAGCAATTACTTCGACATCTTCGGCCGGCAACCCTACAAGCAGAACCAGTTCGGCTTTACGCTGGGCGGCCCGGTCATCAAGAACAAATTGTTCTTTTTTGGAGACTACGAGGGCCTGCGCATTCGCCAGGCTCTTCCGCAAGTGTCCACGGTTCCCACGCCAGCCGAAATTGGCGGAGATTTCTCCGCGTTTCTCGATACCACCACCCTGATCACGGCCGTTGACGCGAATGGCAATCCGACCAGTCAGACCGCGCTCGATTGCAACGGTAACGATACTTATGTCGGAGAGATTTTTAACTCGCGACTGGCGCAAACCGGCACCCCTGCCGCCAATGCCAATCCCAACGGTTTCTGCGGCGTCCCCATCGGAGGCTACACCGCGGGCGGCACGTATCCAACCCGAGTGCCAACCAATATCTTTCCCACCGGTGTCTATAGTCCCACCAATGGCGTCCCCGATCCGCTCGGTCAGGAACTGGCAAATCTATTTCCCCAGCCCAACACGAGCATTAGCAACTTGGTCGTCGCTGGCAACTTCCTCTCCGAGCCCAAGAAAAGCGAAACGGAGAACAAGTTCGACATTCGCATCGACCAATCCATTAGCAACAAAGACAATTTCTTCGCCCGCTACAGCTATGGCAACGACAGCACTTTCCTGCCTTCGCCCTTCAACAACGTGCTCGACGGCGGCAGTTTTCAGGACGGCTACGGCAACAACATAGCGCAAGGCCTGGCCGCCAGCGAGATTCACACTTTTCGTAACAACCTGATCAACGAATTTCGCTTTGGATTCAATCACCTTAATTCCCATCGCTACAATCTCAACTACAATACCGACGTTGCGCAACAACTGCCCATTCCCTTCCCCGGCGTACCCTACCAAGCGGGCGAGAACATCGGCGGCCTGCCTTCGATCAGCTTCAGCGATGGCACCGCGGCCGTTGGCAGTTCCGGATTTCTGCCTGCCATCGAAAAGCAGCACAGCTTCGTTTTCACCGATAACCTAAGCTGGGTCCGCGGACGCCATGCCCTGAAGTTCGGCAGCGAACTCCGCTTCGAACAGTTCACGATCCTCGAGCCGGCTTCTCCTCGTGGCACCATGAGCTTCGGCAGCGACTTCACAGACAATCCCGCCGGACCCGGCGAAGGCGACGGCGAGTCCATCGCCACTTTCCTGCTCGGCATTCCCGACGGCGGAACCATCACCAGTGTGACCCCCAACGCCATCTATAACCGGCAGATTTACGCCGTTTATGCTCTCGACGACTTCAAAGTGAGTCCACGCCTCACCCTGAACCTCGGCCTGCGCTACGAAATCTTTACTACCATCAAAGAGGCCAATAACAACTCCGCCAACTTCGATTTCAGCTCGCAATCGCTGATCGTTCCCAGCGGACAAAACGCCCAATTGACGCCCACTCTCGCCACCGAGCTTCCCATTCTGCGCAACGGTTCTCGCGGACTCATTTCGCCCGACACCAACAATTTTGCGCCCCGGGTTGGACTGTCTTATCAACTGTCCGACAAGCTCGTTCTCCGCAGCGGCTATGGCATCTTTTATGGCGGGCAGGAAAACGGCCCATTTTCCAATCCAAGCCCCGGTTTTAATCCTCCGTTCCTGTCTTCGGAGGCGTTCACTCCTCCCTGTAGTGCGGCCTCGGCGAACCCTGCGACCGGTCAGCAGGATTGCTCGATCTCGACCGCGAACAACGGCGGCTTGCCCTTGAACTTCCTGCAACAGGGCTTTCCTTCCAACTCGCTCAGCGACCCGAACGCGCCCGAGCTCTACTCGCTCAATCCGCGTCTGGTCACTCCTTACACCCAGCAGTGGCACCTTGGTCTGGAGTACCAACTACCCGCCGACACCGTTCTCGAAGTTTCCTACGGCGGTTCTCGCGGATTGAAACTCTTCGCTTTCTACAACGGCAATCAGGCCACTCCCGACCCGAATGCATCCGATCCGCTGGCGCCGCGCCGTCCCGCCACCAATAACAACTGGCCCGGCGGAACCGGCGGCCCTTGCAGTCTGACCCTGCCCGTGTCCAACCCCGGTCAATACTGCAATCCCGCTCTCGATAACATCATCGACACCTTCCGCTCGAACACTCAGTCGAACTACAACTCCCTGCAGGTTCGCCTGGAGAAGCGCTACTCTCACGGACTGCAGTATGAACTGGCCTACACTTTCTCCCACGCCCTCGACAACGCGTCCAGCGCCAGCCTGGGGTCGGTGAACAACGGAGATTTCCTCGACCAGCGCTACCCCAACCAGAACTATGGCAATGCCGACTTCGACGTGCGCCATCGCTTCGTTTTCAACTATGTCTATGACCTACCTTTCGGACGGGGACGCCTCTTTGCCAAAGACGCTTCCGGCGTTGTGAACCGGATCATAGGCGACTGGCAAATGACCGGCGTCTTTTCCGCTGCTACCGGCAATTACTACACCGCTACTGACGTCGTCTCGGTTTCCAATGCCGACTGCGGCGGCACTGTCGGTTTCCAATGCGCGCGCCCCAACCTGGTAGGCAATCCCAACGCCAAGCCGTGCATTCCGGGAACGTTGTTTAATACCTGTGCGTTTCTGAACAACTCGACCCAGGGAACCTTCGGTGACGCCCCACGCAACGACATCATCGGCCCCGGATACATAACCTGGGATACTTCTCTGGTGAAACAGTTTTCCATCAGCGAGAATAAGCGTCTCGAATTCCGCGCGGAATTCTTTAATATACTCAATCACGTCAATTATCTGTTTGGACAGTTTGGTGCGATCAGCGCCGAGCCCACGCCTCTGGAACTTGACCCGAATAACATCAATACTCTGGCCAACCCCCAGCTAAGCAGCTTCGGATACCCGCTGGCGGCGCGCGCCCCGCGGCAGATCCAGTTCGCGCTGAAGTTTTACTTTTGAATCCCGCCTTTCGATCGAGGGATCGCCGGGCGGTTGCAAGCACTGATGTTGGGAGGCGAAATATGCAGCGCACTTGCCGGACGATGCCAAAACGAAACGTCGTGGTTGCGGCTCTGGTCGTGATGATTCTGCTGCTGGCGCAGTCGCTCGCCGCACAGGTCGGCGCCACTTACTACGTGTCAACTACCGGCAACGACGGCAGCTCGGGCAGCATCGGCGCGCCGTGGCTCACCATCCAGCATGCGGCAACCAAAGCCAAGGCAGGCGCCACGGTCTACGTCTTCGGAGGCGTGTACAACGAGTTTGTGAACTTTCCCCGCTCCGGAACGGCATCGGCTCCGATCACCTTCCAAAGCTATCCCGGACAGACCGCGGTAATCGATGGCACTGGCGTAGCCTGCTGCGGCTCATCGCAGACCCAGGGCCTGATCAATATTACGGGGGCACGGAGTTACATCACCATCAACGGCTTTGAGATCCGCAACTACACCACCAGCAAACCCGCCGACGTTGCCTGTGGCATCTGGATCACCGGTTCAGGCACGGGCATACAGATTCTCAACAATCTGGTGCACAACATCACCACCACCTCCGAAAAAGAAGGCAACGCTTTCGGCATGGCCGTGTACGCCACGTCGAAGACTCCGATCACGCAGCTAGTCATCAGCGGTAACGAGGTCTACGACAATCGCACCGGCAACAGCGAAACGTTGACCATTAATGGAAACGTGACCCATTTTCAAGTCACCAATAACCTCGTGCACGATAATGACAACATCGGCATCGACGCGATTGGATTCGAAGGCGTCGGTCCCGTCGGCTACGACCAGCCGATGTATGGAGAAATGAGCGGGAACACGGTCTATAACATCAGCGGCATCACGAATCCGGGCGAAGGCTATGAATACGATGCCGACGGTTTCTACTGTGACGGCTGCGCCTACCTCACGATCGAACGCAACGTGATCCTGCAGGTCGACTACGGCATCGAGACCACCAGCGAAAACCAAATCTGCCAACCGAACGGCACCGAGTGGTCGGGCCCCAACAACACCGGAAAAGCCGCCAAAGGCAAGTCTCCGTGTTACGGAAGATATGTTACGGTGCGCAACAACCTGTTCTACAACGCAAACTCCTGCGGTAACTCCATCGGCGGTTATGCGCCGGCAACCAAAAAGGGCGGCCCCAGCAATGGAGGCGGCAGCAGCTACCACGAAGTCTTCGTCAACAACACTCTGTACAACAACGGCACCCAGCCCGGCAGTTCAAAGGAAGGCACGCCCAGCGGCGAGTTCCAGATTCAGAACCAGGTCGGCAGCGCTCAAGGGAACATTTACGAAAACAACATTCTGTACGCCGGAACACCCAATCTCTGGATCAACAGCTACGCACCATTTTCAGCGACGTATCCCGCCCCACCCGCGACCCTTAATTGGAACCTGTATAACTCGAGTGCGGGCTACTTAGAAGGAACGTCAATCTTGTGGGGCGGAGTAGATACCTTCACCAGCTTTTCCAACTGGCAAACCGCCAGCGGAGAAGATGCAGACTCTTTGAACACCGATCCGCTTTTTGTCGGTCTGGGAGCAACGCCGCCAGACTTTGACACGATTCCATCGTCGCCAGCCGTCGGCGCGGGCGGCACCAGCCTCTTGTGCAGCGATGGTTGGTGCGATCCGAATGGCAGTTCGCCCAATTCCATCTATGGCAGCGCCGACTTCCTCGGGAATCCGAGGACCAACGGCTCGAACATAGACATTGGCGCCTACGAAAACACGGGAGCTGCCATCGCCAACTCCCTGACCGTGACTCTGGCCTCGGCGACACTCGCGCTCTCGCCCGGTCAAACCACCACGCTAACGGTTACGGTCGCGGCCATTCCCGGAGGCGGCGGCGTGCCCAGCGGCACGGTAAACATCATGCTCGGGTCGACCTTGCTGTCAACTCAAACTTTGCTGCCGACCGGCGCCAGCACGTCTGCGGTAAGTCTGCCGCTCAGTGCCTCGCAGCTCGCTGCGGGCGCGAACACACTAACGGCAGTGTATTCAGGGAATGCAATTGCGCCGTGCTGCCCTGTATCAGGGCCGCCGGTTATGGTTTATGGAAGCGCGACCTCAGCGTCCATTACCGTGACGCTACTATAGCGTTACGACATTTGGTGCACGTTATGATTCAACGTCGATCGAGATAGCATGTCATCCAACGGTCTGCTCAACGAAGAACGCCGCCGTGAAATCCTCGGGGTCCTGCACCGCGATGGACGCGTGCTGGTCAAGGATCTTGCCCGGCAGTTTCGTATTTCGCAGATCACAATCCGCAAGGATCTGGAATTTCTCGACGGTCAGGGCGTGATCCAGCGCACCCATGGCGGCGCCTTGCCGGTACAGTCAGGGGCCCTGCTCGATCCGACTCTGCGCGAAAAGGAAAAGCTGCACCGCAAGCAGAAGACGGAGATTGCCCTCGCGGCCGCTCGCTTGGTCGAAGACGGCCAGTCGGTGCTGCTGGATTCCGGAACGACCACAACTGCGATTGCGCGTGCCCTGAAACACTCTTTGAACACTCGGGCGCGGCTCACCGTGATCACCAACGCGATCAACATCGCGGCCGAGCTGGCGGGCACAAACATCGAAGTGATTCTGACCGGAGGCACGCTACGCAAGAACTCTTTCTCCCTGGTCGGTCCGCTTGCCGAGCGCACGCTTCGGCAACTGAGTGCCGATATCCTATTCCTTGGCGTCGATGGATTCGACACCGCGGCTGGCCTTTTCACCCCGAATCTCTTGGAGTCGGAAGTGAACCGCACCATGGTCGAGATTGCGCGGAGGACGATCGCGGTTTGCGATTCCAGCAAGTTCGGCCGTCGGAGTCTCTGCAACATCATGCCGGTCGCGGCGGTCCATGAAGTCATCACCGACACACAGATTCTGAAATCGGATTTGCGCGCGCTCAAAGAGGCTGGAGTAAAAGTCACCCTGGTGTAAACGGAGTCGAATATAACCATGAAATCGGTTGCAATCACGGAACAGGGCCGGCACACCCTGAGCGAGATTTTTTCGCAGCCCCAGTGCTGGAACGCGTGTCTGGCAAAGCTGGCGTCCAGCCCGGAACTTCGCGCGGCTGCTCAACTGGCGCGACCTGGAGCGGAGTGGATCTTTGTCGGATGCGGAACGAGCTATTATCTTGCGCAGACCGCTGCCGCGGCCTTCAACGATCTCAATCTGTCCGCGCGAGCTGTACCCGCATCCGAGCTCCTGATGTATCCCGGGCTGACTTTGCACGCGGGACGGGACTACATTCCAGTGGTCATTTCGCGCTCTGGCCGCACCTCCGAGGCAGTCCGCGCCGCGCGCATGTTGGAGAAGGACAGCAATCTGCGCACCATTGCCATTACCTGCGCCGACGGCCAACCGCTTGAGCCCGTATGCAGCGTGACCCTGAAGCTTCTGGACGCCGACGAACAGAGCACCGTCATGACGCGGTCATTCACCTCCATGTTGCTGGGGCTGCAATACCTCGCGGCGACGGTCTCGGGGAACGATGTCTTCCGTCGCGCCTTGCTGGAACTCCCGCAGCAGGTCGAGCCCCTTCTGAAAGACGTCCCGCAGCGGCTGCGGCTGTTTGTCGAATCTCGAACATTTTCAGATTTTGTTTTCCTGGCGCAGGGTCTGCTGTTCGGCATTGCTTCGGAGTGCATGCTGAAGGTGACGGAGTCCTCCTGCTCCTATGCTCAAGTCTTTCATTCGCTGGAATTCCGTCATGGCCCGAAGTCCATCGCCGATTCAAATGTTTTGATCGCGTTCGTGATGTCGGAAACCTCGTACGATGCGGAAGTCGAGGTACTTGAGGAAATGAAAGCTTTGGGCGCGGCGACCCTGGTGATTGCAAATCGCATCGACAGCCGAGCGCAGCGAGCCGCGGACTTCACGGTCGAACTTGGCCTCACCTCGCCCGAAACTGCGCGCCTGGCTGCATTCGTCATTTGGGGACAACTGTATGGCGTGTACTATGGCCTGAAGAAGGGCCTCAATCCCGACTCGCCGGTAAACCTGACGCGGGTGGTCGAACTCGCGGATTAAGCCTCGCCGTTAGCGTTTGCCAGTTGGCACGAAACGAGAATGGCGAAGACCTGCTATATGCCCAAATTCGATATTGCAATCGCTGGGGAGATCAATCTTGACCTGATCCTGTACGGTCTTCCCGAGCAAATGCCCATGGAGCGCGAACTGCTGGCCAGCGGCTTCACCATCACGCTCGGCAGTTCCTCGGCGATTTTGGCGCATAATCTTGCCGCGCTGGGCAGCCGCGTGGGGTTCGTCGCCAAGGTCGGCGGCGATTCCTTCGGAACTCTCGCTATGGACTGCCTGCGGGAACGCGGCGTCGACCTGGCGCACGTCGCGCATGGAGCCCAATCCGGCGTGACGCTCATTCTGCCCCACGGCGCTCAGCGCCATATCCTCACGTATCCCGGCACCATCTCCGAGTTGCGTTTTGAGGATCTCGACCTTGAGTATCTGGCCTCGGCTCGCCACTTTCATATGTCGTCGCTGTTTTTGCAGCGACAACTGTTGCCGCATGTGCCGGACCTTTTTCGGCGGATGAAGGCCTCCGGACTTACCACTTCGCTCGACACTAACGACGATCCCGACGACCGATGGGAGGGCATCGAAGAGATCCTGCCTCACGTGGACATCCTGCTGCCGAACGAGCGTGAAGCGAAGAAGATCGCCCGGGCTGACGATTTGGAAACCGCACTTTCGCAGCTCGCACAAAAGGTGCCGACCGTCGTAGTCAAAATGGGTGCCAGCGGAGCCGTTGCGGTTCGGGATGGCCAACGGTTCAGCGCACCCGCCGTTCCCGTAACGGTTGTCGATCCGGTGGGCGCGGGCGACAGCTTCGACGCCGGCTTCCTCCACCAGTTCCTGCTCGGAGCGGATGTCACGACGTGCCTGGCCTACGGGAACCTGTGTGGCGCATTCTCGACCACAGATTGTGGCGGCACGGAAGCGTTCCGCAACCCAGCCCGAATGCAGGAGTTTCTTCGACAGCACGG
>Ga0302266_10000152_pt1 | contig 70021 bp, 58 predicted proteins | sample III_Bog_E1_2_FD_194559 | JGI IMG/M metagenome (GOLD analysis project Ga0302266, IMG submission 194559) | Peat permafrost microbial communities from Stordalen Mire near Abisko, Sweden - III_Bog_E1_2 | ecosystem: Environmental > Terrestrial > Soil > Wetlands > Peat | place: Sweden: Abisko...
CGGAACCCCGCCCGCCCGCCCGCTGGCTGAAACTCTCGGGACGTTACCAGCCCCTGAACCTGCCGGCGATCCTGGCCGAATGGCGCCGCGAACCAGACTGCCAGCTCTTGATTGACCAAGTGGTCCGGTTGCGCCGGGCCCGCACCTATCTGTTTGGCGTCAGCACCGCCTTTTATCAGGAACGCTTGCGTGGGCTTTACCAACGGTGCGATGACCGCACCGGCGACTGGATCGAGCATGTGGTATACCGGGAACTGGAGAAAACCCCGCGCCCGCCCGTCCGTCTGCTGAAGACCCAGCCCCGACTACAGGCCTACGACGGCTCATCGGGAACCCCCTTTCCCGCAGGCAAATTTCAATGGCTGGTCAAGCAGGGGCTGCGTTCACTCAACCGAATCGTGGACCAGCGCCGCCTGTGGTATGCCAACTGACGATCACCCCATGCGCATCGCCATCCTCACCACGGACACGCGTGAATCCATTCGCGAAAACCTGCCCGGAAGCGCGCCGCGCCTGCCTGGCATCGGGTTCGCCCCGGAAGCTTTGCTGCAGGGATTCGCCCTCCTGCCGGATGTCGAAGTCCATGTGCTTGCCTGCCTCAAGGCGCCCCTGCCGTCGCCCGAAAAAATCACGCCGAACATCTTTTATCATGGCGTGGTCGTCCCCCAAACCGGCTGGTTGCGAACCCTGTATCAGGGGTGCATCCGGGGCCTCCGTAAACAACTGCGAAAAATCCAGCCGGACATTGTGCATGGCCAGGGAACAGAACGCTATTGCGCCCTCAGCGCTGCCCGCTCGGGTTTTCCGAACGTTGTGACCGTCCATGGCAACATGCGCCTGATCGCGGCCGTCAACCACGCCCGGCCCCTGACGTTTCAATGGCTGGCCGCCCGGCTGGAACAATTCACGCTGCCGCGCACGGACGGCGTGGTCTGCATCACCAACTACACCCGCGAGGCTGTTAAAAATCTGGCCCGCCGGACTTGGGTAGTGCCCAACGCCGTGGACGCGGAGTTTTTTGAGGTAGCCGCCGCGCCGGATCCGGCAGCCCCACCCACCGGACTGTGCGTTGGCACCATTGAACCCCGGAAAAACCAGAACGATTTCATTCGAGCCCTGGATCAGCTGGCGAAGGAAAGGAATTTCAAAATGCTTTTCGCCAGCGGCCCGGCTCAGGACGCCTACGGTCAGGAATTCTACCGGCTGGTTCGTGCCCGGCCGTGGTGCGAACACATCGGGTTTCTCAACCGCGATCAGTTGCAGGCCCGGCTGGCGGCGGCAACTTTTCTCGCGCTGCCCACGCGGGAGGACAACTGTCCGATGGTGGTGCTGGAGGCCATGGCGGCGGGCGTGCCGGTGCTGGCTTCCAACGTCGGCGGCGTGCCGGACCTCATCCAGCCCGAGGTCAATGGACTGCTCTGCGACCCGGATCGGCCGGAAACATTCCCCGCCGCCGTCGCCCGCCTGCTGGACAATCGCCCGTTGGCCGCCCGGCTTGCGGCGGCCGGGCGGGCGCAGGCGCTGAACCGGTTCCATCCCCGCGTGGTCGCCCAGCAACACGTCGCGATTTACCGGGAAGTGATTGGGAAAAGCGGAAAGCCATGAAAGCGGAGACCTGAGACCTGAGACCGGAAACGGGGAATTTAGCCACAGATGGACACAGATGAACACAGATTTTAAGAGCGGAAACATTCAACCTTGAACGTTCAACATCCAACCGGCTCAATTGAGCGAACCGCTGCCGCATCCCGGCCGGCTCCCCCGGTGGGGGAGAAGGGGCACCGGAATCCGCAGAAGTAGGTATTCAACTTCAATGCGCATCGTCCTGCTGACCACCGACACCCGCGAGCCGCTGAGGGCTTACCACCAGCCGGTGCCGGAATTTCATTCCGCCGTCACGGCCCTGCTGGCCGGGCTCGCACAGATCCCGGAAATCGAAGTGCATGTCGTGTCCTGCCTCCGCCAGCCGGTGACCTCGCCGGAAAAAATCGCGCCGAACATTTTTTTCCACAGCCTCGTAGTGCCCAAAATCGGCTGGATGCAGACCCTGTTCCAAGGTTGCATCCGGGCCACCCGGAAAAAAATCCGGGAGCTCCAGCCGGATCTCGTCCATGGCCAGGGCACCGAACGCGACTGCGCCCTGGCGGCGGTCTTTTCCGGCTATCCCAACCTCCTCACCCTGCATGGCAACCTGCGCGCCGTGGCCCGCATCAACCAGTCGCCGCCATTTTCCTACAACTGGCTGGCGGCGCGACTGGAAGGTTTCGTCCTGCCGCGCACGGACGGCGTCGTGTGCATCTCCCGTTACACAGAGCGCGCGGTGGCCGGCCTGGCCCGCCAGACCTGGCTGGTGTCCAATGCCGTGGACGCCGGTTTCTTTGACGTGCAACCCGCCCCGGATTTGTCCGCCCCGCCCGCCGGCCTGTGTGTCGGCACCGTCGTCCGCCACAAGAACCAGAACGATTTCATCCGCGCGCTCGACCCGCTGGCAAAGGATCGAAATTTTAAAATGCTGTTTGCCAGTGAACCATCCAAAGATACCTATGGCGCGGAATTTTACCGGCTCGTGCAGGAGCGCCCGTGGTGCGAACACATCGGCTATCTCAACCGCGAGCAGTTGAAGGCGCGCCTGGCGGAGGCGACTTTTCTCGCGCTGCCCACGCGGGAGGACAACTGCCCGATGGTGGTGCTGGAGGCCATGGCCGCCGGCGTGCCGGTGCTGGCCTCGGCCATCGGCGGCGTGCCGGATCTCATCCAGCCTGAGGTCAACGGCCTGCTGTGCGACCCGGACCGGCCGGAGACATTCCGCACCGCGGTCGCCCGCCTGCTGGACGACCGCCCGTTCGCCAGCCGGCTCGCGACCGAAGCCCGGGCGCAGGCGCTGAAACGGTTTCATCCGCTGGTCGTTGCGCGAAGGCATTTGGAGATTTATCGGGAAGTGATCGGGAAAAGCGAAAAGCCATGAAACCGAAAAGTGGAAACCTGAAACCTGAAACTTGAAACCGGAGACCAGACCTAAATGCGGAGGGCGAAAACGGGGAATTTAGCCACAGATGGACACAGATGAACACAGATTTTTAAATGCGGAGTGCGGAAAGAGGAAACCAAAATTATTTACCATGAAGGGCATGGAGAACATGGAGGGAAAGCTGAAACAAAGGCACCTTTAACCCGCCAAATATAAATCAAGGCTGGTAGATATATATATCGGTCGCTTGAACCTCGACCTTGTCGCCGGGACGCCGGTGCGCAATGGACTTGGCATACCAATCCAAGCATCGGTCCATCCAGGAGCGGCTAGTTTCCCGCAAATCCAAATGCGCCACCCGCTGCGATGAAGCCGGCGGTTTTATTGTGGTGACCATGAATTGATTAGTATCACCGACTGGGATGGGTAATGCCGCTGGAACGACGACACTGTGGCGGTCCGTTTCCAAGCGCGAGAACAAGTAACACACTTCCGTTTCATGCTCCTGCGCCAAAAGGATGCCCGAGCGCGGTGTCTGGTCGCGAATGAAATGAATAAGGGCCAATTGCCGGTCATCGTGTTTGTGACCGAGAGCCAGCATTACGCTGGCATAGCCAAAAGTCAGGGTCACGCTGGCAATTCCGGCCCAAGCTGGAACCCCCCGGCGGCCCGGGAGACGCAATTTGAGTGCGGCAGCCGATAAGATCAATCCGAGCAAAATAAAATGGCAGGTCATCCACGGGTGATGCCCGGCATAATTGCGCAGGACGACAAACGATCCGGCGGCCGACAGAAGCGGCAAAAAACCGGCCAGCAACCTGAACGAAAGGCCCGGCCAGCGGCAGCGCCAGGCGAGAAAAAGCCAGACCGGCAAAAGGCCGACCAAGTTGGTGAAGGCCACTCGAAGTACGGCCGTGCTGGTGGCCATGTCGAGACCATAACCAGCATTGCCCCAGCCATAATTCGTCAGCAGACTCGCTGCACCACCGTCCTTGCTTGGGTCCAGCCGGGTCACCAGACTGAGCGCGACCACTGCACCAGCGCAGACAACCCCCAGACCGACATAAATGAACAGGCGCCGCCAAAACAATTTCGGAGCCACCACCATGAAGGCAACGACCATGCCATGCACAAAAGCCGTGGTCCAGTTGATCATGGAATAGACCAAAACCAGGGCGCTGAGCGCCAACACCTGCGGCCAGCGCCAAACCGGTTGACGTAATAACATCAACACGGCGGCCCCAAACGGAAAACCAAATAAAGCCGCCACCAAGTTGGGATCCATGCTCGTTTGCCAGCGGACAAAACCCGGGGTGAGGACCGCCAGCCCACCCAGCCAGAAGGCCGCCTCGGTCCGCCCCAAAATCTGCCAGATAGACCAGAAAACCATGGCCGCCATCAGCGTGTAGTAAACAAAAATGCCTGCTGCCCCGCCCAGGAAATGGAAGCAGAGGAACGCTGGATACAGACTGACCGCCCGATGGTTGTGGTAGATTTCAGGGTGGGTTTCCACTTCAAAGCCGCCCATGTTATAGACCAGCTGTCCGTGCAGATGGAAAAAGCCATACTGTTCCCAATTTCGAAGCACATCATAGGCCCAGCCAGCTCCCATCCCCTCATCCGTGAAGCGGGTGAGCCAAGCGGAAGTTAACACCACCCCAACGGCCAACAGGACGTAAAGCCATTTGGTTGAAAGTTTCATTTGCTGGCTTATTCATAGCAACGTTGCCACCCGGCCGACAGGAAAATTTGAACCGGCGGCGGGATTGACACCGATAATTCCCGGTGCGGAAGGCGGGGAATTTAGCCACAGATTAGCACAGATGAACACAGATTTTTAAACGCGGAAGGTGGAAAGCGGAGAACTGAGACCGAAAACTTGAGAGCTGAAACCTGAAACTTGAAACCGAAGCGAAAGGCGGGATTATTCACCATGGAGAGCCGGAGATTGGGGACTCGTCCCTCCGACGACTGGAATCCGGCAGCGAAAGTGAGGTCGTGCTAACTTTTGAACTTCGACAAAACTTTTGTGCAACGGCCTTGAATAAGCGCCGCCACGGTTTTGGCGGTCGGATGCCCGGTCATCAATTCCGGCACTTTGGAAAGTACGGTTTCGGCCACTTCCTGCACCCGGCGTTTTACCATTGGTTTGGCCAGTCCCGTTTCCTCCGCCAAGCGGTCAAAGTTTTTGGGGGTCACTTGGTCGGATTCATATTCACCGCCGATCTTCATCGCCATTTTCCTGGCGAGGTAGGGGTAATAGGCCGTGCTGAGGACATCATAGAGCGGCGCCAGGCGCGTTTCACTGCCGTAAAGCAGCGAGAAATTTTTCCCGTGAGCATCATGGTTCCCAATCAGGAAATTGAAAATGACGGCATCCAGCAAACCTTGCAGGTCAATCACCGGGGCGCTGGATAATTCGCGCAACAGGTCAAAGCACTGCTTCAACGAAGGTCCGCCTTCGTTCTGGTATTTGTGGTCCGGGGCGACTCCCAGGGCCTGGCAAAAATCCTCCTGATGCTGCCGTTCCAAGTATTCAGCACCGCTGGCGTCTTTTAACACCGTGCGGTCGTAACGCCCGACCAGGAGATAATCAACCTCTTCAACTTTGCCAACTTCCGCCCTGGCCGTCGGCAAACCGATGGCGTGGGCCAGCTTCTGGCAAAGGGCTTCGTTGAAAACGATCCCTTCAAAACGCTCAATCGCCGGTTTGAGAATATGCGTGCTGGGCGCGCCCCCCAGCGGGATGGAGATTTGACCGTCGTGGACCTGCACCGCAATTTTATCCTGCGCTCCCGCCAGGGATAGGCGGATGCCGTCGGCTCCGGCCATGAGCGGACGGCGTGGCAGCATTCTGAGTAGCTCCGCCAGCTTCCCGCTGGTCAGCGGGCGGTAGCGGTAATTGCGTTCCGGCAGTTTTTCACCTGCCCGCATAAAGGTCACCGCTCCGGCGCATTCGCCGCCAATTTGTTCCAGCATGGCAAAATCGTTGCTGGCACTGATGCCAAGATTTTTTGCGATGATCTCGCGTTTGCTTTCATCCGGCAAAATGCCCGCGAAAAACCCCCGGCATTCGTTGCGGGTGAATTTTTCTTTCCGGAGCGGCAATGAATGTGACAAAGGGCCGGCCTGGGGATGGTTCAGCCAACTCTCGGCATAATAAAATGCCAACTGCCCATTTTTGTCCTGAATGAGCCGGCCAACCAAGTCCCGCTGCAAATAAACATCCAAGGTTCGGGTCATGGTTCAAGCTCCTTTCCGGCCGTTACCGGCGGGCGCATTGAATTCGGTTTTGATCCCCAGCGTATGCAGGACGGTCAACACCTTGCCCAGCTGGCAAGTCGGCTTCCCTTTCTCCAGCTCAATGATGAACCGCAAGCCGGTGCCGGAGGTCATGGCTAAATCCTTTTGGGTCACGCCCATGGTCTTGCGCGTGTGCTTAACCAACTCGCCTATGGTTTTAGGGGTATGTTTCATGGCTCTTTCCTATATGTTACCGTACGGTAACATTACCCCGCTTTTCGCGTCCAATCAAGTTATTTATTCCCGAACGGGAATAATTAAGGCTTTTGAGGCTAAAACACCAGTTTTATTCCCGCTCGGGAATGTCGCAGGGGTCAATCCCGGTCAGGCGAATATGAAGGGCATGAAGAACATGGAGAGAGGATGGCGAAGCTGCCAAACATTCAACATTCGATGTTTCCGCTTCCCGGATTTAATTTAAAATCTGTGTTCATCTGTGTTCATCTGTGGCTAAATTTCCCGTTTCAAGTTTGTCGTTCGTGTGGTTCGTGTATTTCGTGGTTAAAAAAAGTTTTGCACCTTGGCGTCTCTGCGTCTCGGCGGTAAAAGTTTTTCCGCTTTCAGGTTTCAAGTTTCCGGTCTCAGGTTTCGCTTTTTTCATTTCCCCGCATTCGTCCAGATGACGAAACTCTGGTAGCGGGCGGCGACCTGATAATGATCTTCCGCGATGATCTGTTGCACCACCCCGCCGGCATCGTGAACATCCGGTTTGCTGAGGACGATCACCTGCGGTCGCGGCAGGAGGCGGATATCCGAGCGCGTCATGAAGGGTGTGAAAACCCGGCCCGGGGCCGGCTCGGCGTCCGAGGTGGCCAGCCCGTAATAATTGGCCGCGTAGCCGCCGGCCACCCACCAGACGTTCTGGCCCTGCGCGACCAATGGTCGGGCATACGCCGCCGCCGCCCGGTAGTCTTCCTTGCGGAGCGCCGGGGCGAACCGAAAACTCAAAGCGGAACAAAGAAATAGCCCGCAAAGCAAGCCCGGCAGCAGCCGCTGCCAAGGTCGCGCGTTGGCCCACAACCCCGCGATCGCCAGACCCAGCAGCGTGACATACGCGGGGAATATCGGGGCATAATGCCGTGCCCAAAACGCCTTTTGCAGCCCGAAGCTGACCGTGATGAACACGCCCGCCGTCAAGACCAACATCAGCCACAAACCCGGCAGCAGCCGGCGGCGAACTTCCAAGTCCGATACCCGGCGCAGCCCCAGCCAGAAGATCGCGATGAGCAATCCCAACGCCAGCAACGGCAGCACCAGTTGCGGGGCGCGGGCGGACAGCTCGTGCAGCAGATGCGGGGACCGGGCCAGTCCACGGATTTCCCCGCTGGACAATCCAATGCCGCCCATGCCGGTCAGTTCATAGCCAACGTAGGCGATGAATTTCGCGTCCACGTGCCAAATCTGGGCACCTTTGACTCCGCGCAGCAGTGTGGTTAGATAATAAATGCCCACCGGCACACAGGCGGCGAGGCCACCGAGCAAAACCGCGACGGCCCGGCGTTCCATTCGCCAGCCTGACCTCCAGCCCGCCCGCCAGGCAATGAAAGCCCCGGCCGCCACGGTCGCTGCCACCGGCAACGGGGCGAGCAGCGTGCCGCAAAAGAGAAAAAATCCCGCGCCGACCAGCAGCCACGCCCAGGTGGTACCGGCCGCCTGCACCGCGCAAAATTCCACCAGCGCCGCCAGCAGCCACGCGCCGCCGGCCACCTGCAGGGCGTAAGGCCGCGCCTCGTTGGTGTAAAACCAGAAATACGGCTGGAGCGCCAGCAGCAGCGGCAGCCCAGGCAGTTGCAGCCGCTTGCCCACGCGATACATCCCCGCCAGCGCCAGCGCGCCCCAGAGCACATTGACCGCGCGCAACTGCCATTCCGCCGTGCCCCACAACTTGGCTGCCACCCACGAACACAGCAGGGCCAGCGGCATCTGGCAATCCGCCTGGCCGTCGTGTCGGAGCCAGTGGCTCCAGGCATGGAAATCCGGCTGGAGCGCGTACCGCGCCGTGTCGCCTTCATCCAGCCAGAGGCTGTCGTTGGTGATCATGAACGGCACCAGCAACAGCGCGGCCAGCAGGCAGAGGCGGGGAGTCATAAGCGGAAACTTGAGACCGGAGACCGGAAAGCCGAAAAACATTTTTTAACCACGAAATACCCGAACCACACGAATGACAAACCGGAAACTGAAAACGGAAACATCAAACATTGAATATTCAACATTGAACTCCGAACCGGGAAAAGGGATGGGCGGAAAGAAAACAAAAAAACTGAAAGCGGAAACATTTTTACCGCCAAGACACAGAGACGCCAAGGTGCAAAACATTTCTTAACCACGAAACACACGAACCACACGAACGACAAACCTGACACGGAAAGCCGAACGGCGGTCAATGTGCCAAGTTTAAGTTTAGTTGGTGCCATAGTAATTAGCTCGGTTCGACGTTTGGCGTTCAAGATTGAATGTTCAATGTTTCCAAGGTCCGTCATCCGCTTTCCGCTTTTCAAAATCTGTGTTCATCTGTGTCCATCTGTGGCTAAATTTCCCGTTTCCGGTCTCAGGTTTCAGCTTTCAGGTTTATCTTTTTTTGTAGTCGCCGCGGCTGAAGTATTTTTCCAGCCACACGTAGGCGCAGATGAACAGGTAGCGGCTGCCCATTTCCTTGATCTTAAGCTTCGCCTCGCCGAACCGCCGGTTGCGCCAGGTGATCGGCGTGACGGTCCACGAATAGCCCCGCACCACCGCCTTGAGCGGCAGCTCCACCGTCAGGTTGAAGTGCGGCGCGATGAGCGGCTCGCAGCCCTGGATCACCGTCCGGCGATAGGCCTTGAACGCGTTCGTCGTGTCGTTCAGGGGAATCCGGAACAGGCAGCGGATGAAAAAATTGGCCACCCGGTTCACCAACAGCTTCACCCGCGGATAATCGATCGTCCCGCCGCCCTTCACAAACCGGCTGCCGAACACGCAGTCCCAGCCGGCGTTCAGCAGTTGCCAGTAGCGCACCGCGTCCCGCGCGTCGTCGGACTCGTCCGCCATCATGATGACGACGGCATCGCCCGTGCATTGGCGCAGGCCGTAGACGATGGCCCGGCCAAAGCCGTGGTCGCCGGGGTTCTGGACCGGGCGCAGCTCGGGGATTTTGGCTGTCAACCCCTGCAACACCGCCCACGTACCGTCCCGGCTGCCGTCATCCACCACCACGATTTCGTGCGGCACGTGGTTCAGGGAAAATTCCAGGTGCAGATGCTCCAGCGTGGCCGGCAGCGATTCCTCCTCGTCGCGCGCCGGGATGACCACGGAAAAGAGTTTCAAGATGGGAGCATCTGACTGCGGTTGATTGCGTTTCTCCATTTCTGTTTGATTAAACCACTATTTACCAGTCATTGGCGGCATTTTCAACGCTTTCCTAGTCGAAAATTAACGGCGTTGTTTTTGAAAGGCGAAGTTGTAGAATTTTTTCATGGTACCAACGATAACGCGGGAAGAACAGCCGGTTAAACAATCTCCCAAGGATTTCAAACCGAGTCCAAATGAGTGGTGGGGAGTGATGTTGCTCTTGGGGCTCAGCTTGGTGCTGAATACCATCACTTACCGGATTTATCCAACGCCCTGGGTTGACGAGGTGTCGTTCTCAGAACCGGCCATAAATTTTGCGCAACATCTTGGATTTGTCACCCGCGTCTGGCCGTACCAAGCCAACAATACTTTCCCGGTCGTAAATTGTCCGCTTTACGGCCTGGCACTGGCCGGCTGGCTGAAATTAGCTGGCACGTCTTTGTTGGCCGTCAGATGGCTAAATTATTTTTTTGCCGCCTTGGCCGGTTTTTTGACGTGGCAGCTGGCGTGGCGTGGTGGATTGATCAGGCGACCACCGAATCGGCTCGCCTTGATATTTATGGTTGAGTTTGGCTATGGCATGGTCACCGCAATGCGTTCAAGCCGGCCAGATATGCTGGGTTTAGTTTTATCTCTGGCGTTGGCCTTGGCGCTGTGTGGCAAGTCCGGTTCCCGACAAAACTGGGTGTTGTTGGGATTATCTGGCGCGCTGGTTTGGACGGGTTTTCAAGCGGCGCTGTTTGTCGCTTTTGCTTGCGTCATTTCGGCGTGGTTATCTCGCGCCGTTACGAAAAGCCAGGTTGCCATCATTGGCTGCGGGATGGTTTTGGGGGTTTTATGCTTATTTTGTCTGCTGAGTTATCAGGGCGTCCTGTCCGAATTCTTAGTGTCAATCGGTAGCGTGACTGACCAAGCCAGTTCCGCCGGTCAGTTAAATGGAATTTTCAAAATCGTACAGAACCTTGTCCTGCGTAGCACCCACAACTTGGTAGATGATTTGGCGTTGCTGACGCTTTTTGCCGGGTTAATTACACTCCTTCTGCTGCGATTCCTGGGTAAATACGATCGTACACAAGGTCAAAGCAAACGTTTTTTTCTCCTGGCAGTTTTATTCGTCGTCGGCACGCCACTACTGTTCAACGCCCTGGGACATTTCACGATTTTTTATTCTTACATGATTTTTCTGCCGGCCGGCTTTTTGTTCTTTGCGGTTTTGGAGGCTGCTACCGTTCAACCACCCATGTTTCACCGGGCTAGCCAACTTATAATGTTATTTACCATTAGCTTGGTATTTATGCTGGGATTGCCGTTGAGGCTCGCTTTGCCGGAATTGTTTCTTGCCTGCCAGGCTAGCCAGCCAATCTTCGACCTGCTTTCAGAAAACCTCATGACCAAGGACGTCGTTTTTTGTGACTACCAGGTTTTTTTTGAGGTAAAAAACCGGGTGTCTGCCGTTTTTGTTCCGGATCATCTGGCGGCCTATCAAAGCACTCGTTACCCAAAGCGTGAACTGAGTTATGCCGAGAAGGCTTCGATCTCGTTGCTAATTGTGAATCCTGATGACCTCAACGATTTGATTCGCTGGCTGGGTGGCATATGGACGCCGGTCGGCAAGCCCTTGGAATGGACGGTCAGGCCTGCGGTCATTAGACAAACAACTTGGTTTGATAATAAGCTGAAACATTATTTTTCCCAATCACCCAATGGAAAGCGTTCCTTGCAAATTTACCGGCGCACCGACAAGGTCGTTGATTGAAATCCTGAAAGGCCGGGGCTCGTAGGTGCAGGTTTCAAGTTACAGTTCTCCACTTTCCGCATTTCAAAATCGGTGTCCATCCGTGGTTCATGCTTCCGCTTTCAATTTTCAGCTTTCCCTCCAAATTCTTCATGCCCTCCATCGTAGGTGAAGTTTTCGTCTTTCCGTTTTCAAGTTTCAGTTCTCAGGTTTCTGCTTTCAGCTCGAGATTTCCAGCCAGTCCGGATGTTTCTCCGCGTGCTGTGCGATTTCCTCCAGCACCTGCGGCAATAAGATTTTCGGCGACCAACCCCAGGTTTTTTCCGCCAGCGACGAATCCAAAACCATCCACGGAATGTCGAACGGACGCGGTGCGGCCTCGCTGGCGACGGCGTGGCGGCCGAAGCGCGCGTCGCACCAGTCCGTCAACTGCGCGAGCGACAGCGAGTTTTTAACACCGCCGCTGAAGTTGGCGATGCGCGGTTTATCCTGGCCGGCGGTTTTCAGCTGGGCCAGCAGCGCCGGCACGAGGTCGCGCGGATGCAGGCAATCGCGCACCTGATGGCCATGTCCGTCGAAGCCGATGTATTTGAGTGGACGCCGGCGCAAATGGGCGTTGAGCCAGAATGAAAAAATCCCCTGGTCCGCCTTGCCGAACTGGCCCGCGCCGGCCAGCACGCCGCAGCGGTTGATCCAGACCGGGAATTGAAACGTGTCCGCGTATTCCAGGGCCACGGTTTCGCTGGCGAGCTTGCTCGCGCCGTAAAGCGAGATCGGCGGCGCGGTGGAAAAAGTTTCACTGACGCCTGCCGCCGAAATTCCTGCCGGCCAGGGTGCCTCAGGTTTTGGCTGAAACGCCTTTTGCACCACCGCCACCGGCAGCGCCGCCAGCGGCGGCACGGAATACACGCGGCTGGTGCTCAACAAGATCAACCCGGCCCGGTGCGCCTTGCAGTATTCCAGAATATTGACCGTGCCCCACAGGTTGTGTTCCAGCAACTGGCGCGAGCTGGTCTGGCCATCCACCCCGGCGAGGACGCTGGGGTTCGCGGCGCAATCGATCACAAAATCAGCGGCGGGCAGCGGCGCCAGATCCGTCGCGCTCCGGACGTCCGCATGGAGCACCTTCACGCCGAGCGGCGCGAGTTCGCGGCGGTTGAGTTCGCTGCCTGGGCGGATGAAATTATCCACGCCGATGAGTTGCAGGCCCGGCGTGGCTTCGAGCAGCGCCCGCGCCAACGTGCTGCCGACAAAGCCGCAAATTCCGGTGATCAATATTCTCATAACCGTTAGCCACAGATTTTCACAGATGGACACAGATTCAAAGCCGAAAGCAATTTCAGACCGGAAACTTGAGACTGGAAACCTAAGACTTGAAGCCGGAAAGCGGAAAACTTTTACCGCCGAGACGCAGAGACGCCAAGGGGCAAAACACTTTTAAACCACGAAATACACGAAATACACGAACGACAAACTTGAAACGGGAAATTTAGCCACAGATGAACACAGATTTTAAATACGGGAAGCGGAAACTTCGAATGTTGAATGTTGAATGTTAGGCGGCTTCGCTCTCCTCACTCCATGTTCTTCATGCCCTTCATGGTAAATCCATCGGGCTGCGTTTCAGCCAAGATTGCGTTTAACGAAGTTCTCGACGCGGGGCCAGACGTCGGCCACGGAGACGCCGCGCAGGCAGAACGGCTCCGCGAACCGGCAGTAGTCCGAGCACGGCTTGTAGGGACAGCCCCGGCCCTCGAAGACTTCAGAGGCCGGATGCAACGGCGCGAACCATTCGTGTAGTTGCGGGCCGAAAAAGGTGAAGGTCGGCCGGCCGCACGCCGCCGCGAGGTGGCCGGGGCCGGAATCATTGCCAATGAAAACGCCCGCCTGGTCCAAGCAGGCCAGCAGCGCGGTGACGCTGCGCGGGCAGACGGCAGGCTCGCCCCGATCGCGCCACCAAGCCTCCTGGTCCACGTCGCAGGCCACCTGCACCGGGGTCCCACCAGCCCGCAGCCGCGCGACCAGTTCCGCATAATTTTCCAGCGGCCACACGCGCAGCGGCAGGCGCGCGCCGGTGTGGACGAGCACCGTGGCCGGCCGCGGACCAGGCGTGGCAAACAGATCCGCGCGCGCCGGTAACTGGAAACCCAGCGCCGCCCCCGCCACCCGCCAGGATTCCAGCCGGTGCGCCAGCGGATCGGGCCGCGCCAATTCCTGCGTCAGGTACCGGCGGCTGTTGAGCCGGGAAAAGCCCAGGCGCGCGCGCGCACCGGATAAGCGCAGGGCCAGATGATCCCGCGGATCCCAGCGGGCCGAGACCCCGTGGTCAAAATGCTGTGCGGCCAACTGGCGGCGCAGCCGGAACATTTCCAGCCAGGGCCAGCGCCACAGCGCATATTTGCCATGGAACGCCGTCCACGGCGCTCGAAACGGGACGACCTCCACCTCCGGCCAGAAGCGGGGGCGCAGCTCCGCCGCGTAGGGTTTGGCCAGCAGGGTAACGGCATACTTCTCCGTGGCCGCGCGCAGGAACGGCGTGGCGATCACCAGATCGCCCAACCCCCAGAGTTCCAGCACCAGCAGCCGGGGTTTCATGCGCCCCTCCTCACGCAATCCGGCGCAAAGGAGTTTTTCCCCGTTTTGCTCCGGCTGCGTGGTTGGATAGCCAGGTTTCTTGTACCGCCTTCAGGTTTCAAGTTTTGCTTCATTTCTCCATGCCATTTATGGCTCGGCTTAACCTTAACAGAGTTTACCCCGCCATCGGTGAAAGCGGCGGAGGGCCGCCGCACTCCAAGACGCTGTCGCGTTTTCGTAACGCCATCGTATCGCTCTCCGCACTTGGTTTGGTCTGCGGTTTCAAGTTTCCGGTTTCAAGTCTCATACTAAAATCCCATCAAATGGCTACGAATTGCCACCTCAACCCTGTACGTAGGACGGATGAGGGGGAACAAATGTCGTTTGAAAGCGATCTGGTCTCGAGTTTCGATTCATTCCTTATGACCTTCAGGGTGATAATCGGACGTCAACCGACCCGGCGGCGCAGCAGCGCCGCCCTACCACCCGATGTGACCTCCATGTCCTCCATGGTAAATTTTCGCTTTTAGCCGTTAGCCTTTAGCTATTTGCTTTTTGCTTTGCTACGCCGCTTGCACCGCGCCCACCGGCAGCGGCTTGAGCGGCTCGGTGTAACCCTGCCGGGCCGGACGCTTGGCCAGCCCGCCATTCATGGCCAGACTGAAACCCGCCACCCGAGCCAGATTTCCCACGTCCCCGTCAAAGGCTCCGAAGATCACGAAGAAGGCAAACACCGAAGAGAGACCGCTGGCCAACATATAGACATTGAAGGTGGCCATGGCCGGATCGCCATATTTAAAATTGCGATAGAGCACGAACAGGGTGGCGGCCATCAGCCACAAGATGCCGATGCCCCCCCACACGCCAAAACCCATGAGCGTTGAAAGCGGGCCGCTGTGGTAATCGTTGGAAATGGCCAGCGACTGGTCGCCCGCATCAATGTGCGAGGCTGAGTATCCAGAGAATTCGCCCCCGCCGATCATGTCAAAATCTTCCTTGCTCAGGGCATAGCCTTTGCCTAGCAGCAGATGGCCCGGAACTTTGGGCCACGTGGCCCGCCAAATGGCCAGCCGCCATTCGGTGCTTCCCTCGGCGTCCACCAGCACTTCCGGCTTCCATTTGAAGGGCAGGAAGGACATTGACCGTTGAAACGTATAGGGTAGTTGATCCGAACAGGTGGCCAGGACCGCCAGCCCCAGCGCCCCCAGCAGGACCAGCGGAGGCATTAACCGGGTGCGATGCAATCCTTCCAGAAAGAAAATCAACGTCACCGTGAGGCAAAACCCGATGAAATTGGTGCGGTAGCCGCCCGTCATGGCCAGGAAAAAACAGGCTAGAAACAACCCCGGCCGCCACAAATTACCCGTCAGGAAAATCCCCCGCAACCCGTAACGGGCGAGCAGGTAGATTGGCACAATGCCCAAGGCCTTGCTCAAAGCGGTCAGGCGCGAAGCCACGCCTTCATTAAGATCACTCACGACCGAGCTCGGCGGAAATAGCAGATTCACGAACCGGAAGGGTCCGGACAGATAGGGAAACAATTCGCCAAACACCCCCAGAATGGCCGGCAACATGGACAGGGCCAGGTAAAATTTCCACCGACCCGCCGGGATCACCCGGCTGGTCAGGGCAAAATAGGTGGCGATGCCGATGAACAAGCTGAAATATTTCCGCCCCCCGCCCGTGTCCCCGCCCAGGGAATGGAAGCCAAAGCCGCCGGTCAATTCCGCGGTCATATAGGCCATGGCCGCGATGAACAGCAGCGGCCACGTCATGGTCCGTACGGGGATGAAGCGCCGGTTGCTGTTCATCGTGCGTTCCACGATGGCGATGCCCAGACTCAGGAGCACCACCGTCTGCGCCAATGGTGGCCGGCCCGGCAGGAAAAAGCATACGGCGGGGCAGGCCAATCCAAAAATCAGGATTTGATAATGCCACTTGATGAAGATGGGCGAGATCAGCACCAGCAGGATAAGGCCGATGAAACCGATGGAGCCGTAATCCAGCGGGTCGGTCAACAGATAACCCGCCAGGATGGCAACCGGGATGAGGATCGCGTAGATGATCAACATCCGCATGGCGGCAACGGGATTCGTCATGGCATCAATTTAAAAAAGTTCCGGCGGGGAAGATATAGCGGTATGACCCAAAGCGGAAGGCGAAAAAAGGGGAATTTAGCCACAGATAAACACAGATGAACACAGATTTTGAAAGCGGCAGGCGCAGAATTTACCATGGAGGGCAGGAAGGGCATGGAGGGAGACCGGAAACCTGAAACTTAAACCCAAAAACAGGAGCGGAGATAAACCACGAAATACCCGAAATAAACTTGGAACTGAAGGCCGGAGAGCGGCTATCGGAGAGCGGAAAAATTAGACGTGAGACTTGAAAGCTGAAACCGAAAGGCGAAAAAGCGGAAAGCGGAAAAGAAAAGCCACGGATGAACACTCCGCATTCCGATTTGCCCTTTGCCCGGAACGGGTTGTATCAACGCCCGCCGGAGATGATTCAAACCTTTCAGGTTTGGAAAATATCGGAAACCGTTTCCCAGCTTATCCACTGGCGGTTTACCCTTGGTTCTTAGCGCCGACCAACCGCCGGAGCATTCTTACGAGAAAGCTGCCGGGGTGGGTCAGGGCCAGGTGCCAACGGCGGTGCTGGTTTGTCCACGGGTATCGTCGCAAAAAGCCCGGTAGCACCTGGACCTTCGATTCGGTAATGGGTTGGCCTTCCTGCCACGGCAGTTTGCAACAACCGCGTAGAAAAATCCGCCCATCATAGCCGGCGAATAAATAAGTCACACAATCGCGTTCCGTCCATAGCTTTTCCACCCGGTTGTCCGTGAGGCTGAAGTGCGGATACAGTTCCGCCGTCACAAAAAAGGCGTTCACACCCAGTACGGCGATCAACTCGTAGTTTTTTGTTTTGCCGAGTTCCACCAGCGCGGTGAGGCTGCTGCCCTGGTTCACCGCCGGGTCGGCCGGCTGGATGAAGCTGACTTCCGGCGGAATGGTGGGGTTGAATTCAATCATGACCAATTTGGGCCGGTATTTCACCACGGCGTTCCAGACATGATAATCGTTTCCGTCAATGTCCACGGTCAGAAAATCAAAGTCCACCGGCGCGGGCGTGCCAGCCAGAATGGCGTCCAGTCCGTCCGCCGCCGTGAAGCCGACAAACTGGTTGCGCGGAATGACCCGGTCGTTGCCGGCGTAATTTTTTTGCAGGTCAGTGTAGCGCGCAAGCTCGCCCTCGATGAGCACCGCAGAAAAACCGCGTTCCAAAATGAGGCGGCGCGTGGTGGAACCCACCAGGCCGTCCCAAGCGCCAAATTCCACGCACCAGAGGTTTCTTGCCGGGAGACGGTCGAGCATCAACTCAATGGCGTTGGCCGTGGCGACGACCCCATCCACTTGCGCCGTTTTAAAATAAAAACCAAAATCATGGAGCGGCAAAGGGGAAGTGGGATTCATATTCGGTCAGAATAATTAATTTTCGCCCAGCTTCCATGCTTGCCAAAACCAATGCAAATCAATTTTGCCGGCATGGGTGGAATCAGTGATGCTTGTTTATGGGATGGCGTGAGTTTCCTCTTTCCGCCTTCCGCACTCCGCATTTCGGCCAGGTCTCAGGTTTCAGATTTCCGGTCTCCGTTCGCGCGCGGGGAAAAATAAAACCATTCCATCGCGGCCGCGCGCCATTCGGCGAGCAGCAGCTTCCGCTCGGCCAAACTGAACGCGGCCAATTCCGGATATTCATACGTCTGCGCCTTGTGGATGTCATCCACGGACGCGATCACCTCCAACTGGTGCGTGGACGAGAAGACTGCGCGCAAACGGGCAGAGATGGTGATGTCCACCAAGTCATGCACCTCAATCAACACATCGTGGCCGGCGAGCTTGCGCACGGTGTCCGGGTTGAATAGGTGCTGCTCATAGCCCTCGCAATCGCTGATCACCAGAGCCCGCCGGGTGAGCGGCAGGTTTTGCAAGGCGGCCGCGTCGCAAAATGACCCAGTGGTCAATCGGTCGGCCACGCCATTGGCCTCCGCCATGAGCCGGCACAGCCGGAGGCCTTCGGCATTCGTATCAAAGGCAAAAACCCGGGCGCGGGCGAACATCCGGGCCAGGCCGACCGCGTAATATCCTTCCGCGCAGCCGACATCCACGATCTCGGAATAATCCCGCGCCGCCAGCCGCGCCAGCAGCGGCTGCAATTCCCGCTCATAAGAGCCCAGCAGCTTGGGCACCAGCATGCTGCCCACCGATTTGCCGGCCGGATATTTCAGGCCGCGAAACGGGCCATGCCGCACGGTCAGGTCGGGGGCAATGGTTTGCCAGACCGCCGCCAGGTCGAGCACGGGCGGCGGCGGCGCATTGTCGTTGCGAAACTTTTCCCGCTCCAAAAACCGGGTCAGCTTGAACAGGGAACGGTCCAGCAGGCGCCATACCCGCTCCTGGTGCACGGCCCGCGCCAGGCTTTTTTTTAGAAATTTTTTCATTTGGTCATTTGGCAGCGGCGGCGGTCCGCCTTTGTTCCTGGAGCTGCGCTTCGCGCCGCGCCACCCAGCCGGCGAACCACGGGCACTTCCGGAGGGTCGTTTTCAGATTGGCGCGCCAGCGCCGGTAATAAAAATTAAAACGGTAGCCCAGCCGCTCCACTCCGCCCATGCCCAAGGTGCGGTGACGCAGGAAAACCTCCGGCCGGAACATGGTGGGCCATTCACAGCCGGGCCAATGGATGAACGGCATGGGCCGGCCCGCCCCATCCAGATACTCGTCGCGGGCGGCATCGTGCCGGAAGGCCACCCGGGCCCACGGCTTCTCCGAGATTCCGGGCACCAGCGCGCTGGCGGGCAGCCGGCGGCGGCGCGTCACATCCAGCAGGTAGTTGAGAAACGGCTGCTCGCCCCAGATGGCAAAACGCTCGCGGATTTTTTCACCCAAATCCACCGCCGCCAGGATTTCCGCCCCAGTGATGCTGCCGCGCCGGGCGATGAACGCGCCGGAATTGAAGCCGGGCGAACCATATTCCGCCACCATCTGGCGGGCGAAGTCCGGCACATAGACCATGGGCAGGTCCGTGTCGAAATACACAAAATCCGCCGCCGCCACTTCAAAGGCCCGCAGCAGCGGCTCCAGCTTCTGCGTCACCACAATGTCCGAATCCAGAAAAATGAAGGTCTCATAGCCGCCGAAAAAAGTGCACAACTTGCGGAACGTGCCGCCGGCGATCTTGAGCCCGGCCACGCGGGGAGCGATCGCGTCAAACCGGCTGGCAGTCGCCTCGTCCATGACGGTAAAATTGAACTGCGCCTGCAAGGCCCGCAACCGGGTGATGGCGGAGTTGTAGGGAATGACCGTCAGCGGCAGGTCCGGGTCATGTTTCCGCAGACTGCGGACGAACCCCTGAAACCATTCAAAGGCCTCGTCGTTGGCTAGGCAATAGACGCCGAATTTTTCGGGGGCAGGTTGCGACTGAACCTTGGTAGCCATGGTCAGGGTCGTTGATGATCTGGCACCATGGCTCCGGCCAGTTCCAGTCCCTTTTTCAATCCGCGCAGATACGCCGCGTGGATTTCCCGCTGCTCCCGCGGCACGCGCCGCTTCCAGCAATGCAGCCACCACACGAGCGACTGGAATCGGGAATGTCGAGCGAGGTGCTGATACGACAGGCCGCGGAGGGCGCGATAGGCCAGGTATGACGCGGCGTCGCCCTCGGCGTGGCGCACAAAATAATCGAGTGTCAGCCGCGCGGCGGGAATCAGATGAGTGAGCTTCAATCGGGTGGAGCGGCCCGTGCCGAGACCAACATCCATCGCACACTGGCACAAATCCATGTCGCCGTAGCCGCCCAGCCCATTCCCGGAACGGTCGAGCGCGCTGCGCTGCTGGTTCCGGCCGCACAATTCCAGATACCTTTGGGCCACAGAACGGCGGACGCACAGACCCGCCCCCACGGGGAAGGTGGCGAAGTTATCCCGGACATTGCTCCACACATCCGCCTTCACCTCCACGACCGACAACCGCCAGACCTGATCGCCGACCCAGGCGGGCAACGGCACTTCATATTCGGGAATCAGGCTGCCGCCCCACGCCCCGACAAACGGCCATTGATCGCCAACGGTCAGCGCCTGTTCCAAATAATCCGGGGCGAGCACATTGTCGTCATCCACAAACAGCAGGAGGTCCGCGCGGGCCTCGCGCATGCCCAGCAGCCAGGCGTTCAGTTTGCCCAGTTTCGGCTCGGGCAAATGTCGCGAGTGCGGCTGCCAGGAAAGGTCAACCCGACCGGCCAGCGGAACCGTCGAGGCGTTGTCAATCAGCAGCAATTCCCATTGGGCCAGGGGCAGGGTCTGACCGCGCAGGGCCGCCAGCGTCCGTCGGAGAAATTCCTCGCGCGGGTTGTGGGTGCAAATAATGACGGAGAGCTTCATCCCCGCAATATGGCTGGGTCGGGTTTCATTCGGATTCGGACACGGCCGCCAGCATAATGGCGACGGCGGGGTTTTCAAATCGATTTCGTCCCGGAGCGGATCCCTCGCTGTGAAACCGCCGGTGCTCGATTCAGGTTTCCGGTTTCGGTTTTTGTCTGTGCGCCTTTGCCTTAAATTTGCGCAGTCCGCACTCCGAACTCCGCATTTCGGTCAATTTCCGGTCTCAGGTTTCCGGATTTTAAAATCTGTGTTCATCTGTGTCAATCTGTGGCTAAATTTCCCGTTTCCGCTTTCAGGTTTGCTTCTTGCCGGTATTCCAACCGTTTGACCCGATAAATTCGGAGAGCCGGAATCAACACGGCCCAGATGGCCAGCGCAAAGCCCATGGCTTCGCCGGTGATGCCCCACACCCGGACCAGCGGCAGGATGAAAGTTACGCTGAGCACGGCGGTGGCAAAAGAAATCCACATGAACGGCTCGCGCTTGTGCGCCCGCAGTTCCATCGCCATGGCACCCACCAGCACCTGGGCGACCATGGCTCCGCCCAGCCAGGCATTCACCGGGAACGGGGCCAGCCGCGCCGGGAGGCGGGGCACGAAATGGCCGGCCAGCGGGACGGCGGCGAGAAATGAAACATAGGCCAGCAGGTAGATGACGAACACTTGGAGTGTGCTGCGCCGCCAGAGGGCGTCCAGTTCCGCCCAGGATCGGGCGGCGATCAGCATCCCGAACCGGGGGCCCTTGGTGCCGATCCAAGTCAACGCCGCCGTGGAGATCATGCTCACGACCTGAAAGCTCATGCCCATCCGGCCGGCCGCCACGGCTCCGCAAAAATAGAAGGCGATGGGGTTGATGATGTCGAACACGAAATAGCCGGACATCCAACTCACGGCGATGCGCCATTGGAACGGCCAGATTTCCCGGGCCCAGGAGATGCGGCCGTGTTCCGGTGGCAAGAGGAACTGGCGGAAAAACGGCCCCCAGCGCCAGGCCAGATAAATCAGGGAGAGCAGCAGGCTGAAGGCCGCGCCGAGGGCGGAGGCATAGATGCCGGCCCCCGCGAGCAGGGCGGCGGCGTTGGCGGCAAAGACGGCCAGCGTCTGCCAGAGCCGGAACTTGGCCACCACGGCGATCTGGTTGCAGCCCTGGAGCAGCGACCAGGCCGGGTTGACCGCCAGGGCGCACGCGGCGGTGACCGCGATGAGCCACCAAGCCCCCTGCCAGTGGACGCCCGGCTTGCTGGAAAGGGTGAAAAACAGGTGGCCCCCGAGGCCCACCGTCACCAGAAACAGCGCGGCGGCGACGGCATAATACTTGAACGACAGCCGGCCGAGGGAGATGAGGCGGGACTTGGCTTCCGGGTCGCCGGCGATGGTCTGCGCGCCGGTGAAATGGAGTTTGGCGAATTCGTGGCTGGCGAACTGGAGGATGTTCTGCGAAAAGCCCATCTCCAAAAATATCTGCATGGCCACCACCCCGGCGAAGGCGTAGAAGTAGCCTTGGATCTCCGGCGTGAGGCAGCGGAGCACCAGCGCCATGGTGATGGGGCCGGTGAACAGCCGCGTGAGGAGGCCGGCGTTGGAAAAAAACACCGCGCGGTCCACGCCCGCCCAGCGCCGGAACTGGTGCAGCCGGTGGATCATGGCCGCGCGGCGGAGTTTACCATGCGGAATAGGGCGGACATGGCAGTGATGCTTTGATGATTAATTACTGACGGCCGCGCAGCTTGCCAGCGTGAGGAGGAAAACGAAAGCGGAAACAAAAAGAGGAGACCTGAGACCTGAAACTGGAAACCTGAATTATTTACCATGAAGGGCGAAGCTGCCAAACATTCAACTTTCAATATCGAACAATTGAATAACAAACTGAGAACCCCTCACCTCAATCCTCTCCCCGTTGGGCGGGGCGAGGAAGGTGAAGCGCCGGGCCCGCCGCGGGCTCAGTTCACATATTTGATCACCATCAACTTCTTCAAGCGTGGCGATGACGGCTGGCTGTCTTCGCCGGAGGGGGCCGGAGCCGGGCCGCCATCTACGATGATAATGGCGTCGCCCCCGTGGGCGCGGGCAATTTTGGCCACGGCCGATTCCATGTCCGGGTCGGGCGCCGCGGCCGCCTCATCCGCATCAGGGTGCCGGGATTTATTATCGATGAGGCCGAGCATTTGATATTTTCGGTAAGGCGTTCCGGTCACCCAAAAATCAATCCCATCAACAGGCTGGTCGCTGCCGCCGTGGCCCTGGAAAATGTCCGAGCCGCGGTATTCCTGGAACGACAGTTTGAGGCTGGAGCAGCCGCCCAGCAGCAGCAGGGCGGTGACGGTGGCCAACCAGATCGGCTTCGGCGGTCGGTTCATGATGCGGTCAGGCTATCAGCCGCCCAGAGGAGTGACGAGCCGGAACTGTCGGCCGCCGCCCGTGGCTGGCCGAAAACTGGTGCATCCGGAGGGACTTGAACCCCCAACATTTTGATCCGAAGTCAAACGCTCTATCCAATTGAGCTACGGATGCCCAAAAATCCTTGCCGAAATACGTTCCAAGGTTCGGCCCGTGCATTTGATACCGGCTTTCGCGGCGGTGGAAAGCCAATTTTCAAGAAATCCGCCGCCGGTCAGGGCCCCCGGCCGTACACCAGGATCTTGAGCGTGCCCGGAATCAGCGTCCCGCGCCGTTGACCGGGAGCGGGCGGGGTAAACTTGGCCGTGGCGAGATAGATCCGGTGGGTCCGGACATCCAGCGCCATCGTCCGCGCGCTGCGTTCCGTGGCGAGCGTTTGCACGACGGTCAGCCGGTCCGGCGAATCCTCGTGCGCGATGGTGGTGGTGCCATCGCCGCAGGAGGCAAAAACGAGTTTCGTTCCGGGATCAAAGGCGTCCGCGTCCACGCCGGCCCCGATGGGCACGGAAGCGATCACCCGCCCGTTTTGGGCGTTCATCATCACCAGGGATTTGCTTTCGCCGCAGCCGATGAACAGCCGGTGATGCCGCACATCCACCGCCAGGCCCGAACCGCCGGCACCCGGGGCGATCGGCCAGTTGGTGACGACGGTGTGCGACGCCGTGTCGATGACGGCCACCTCGTTTTGGTCCTCCAGATTGTCATAGACCCGGCCGGCCCGGACATCGATGGCCGCGGCCTCCGGCCGGCCGCCGAGGGGGATGGTGGCCACCACCTTGGCGCCGCGCACGTCAATCACGGTGGCCGCCTGCGCGCGGCCGCAAAACAGATAAGCCTCCTGCCGCGCGGGGTTGTAGAGCAGGCTGTCCGGGCCAGGCTTGGTCGGCACCTTGGCGAGGGTTTGCAGCGTCTGCAAATCCACGAGGCTGGCCTGGTCTTCCCGGCCGTTGCTGGTGATGCCCCGCCCGAGTTCCGGCGCCAGGGCCACGCCGTGCACGCCCGGCGTGTTCGTGATTTCCCCGATGATCTGGTCCGACGCGGTGTCAATGACCACCACCCGGGTCGCGTGGGAGACATAGAGGCGCTGGGCCGCCGGGTCCACGGTCAAATAATCCCAGCCGCCCTCGGTGCCGATGGGGATGCTCCCGATTAGCTGGTAGGCCCCGCCGGCGCGGGCGGTCACCGTCAGCAGGCCGAGCAAAATGGGTAGCAGCAGGGGCAGAAGAAATTTTTTTAGGCGGGTCGTCATCGGCTTCCATTGTGCCGTACCAGCGGCCGGCGTAAAGTTTTTGCGCGCACCGTTGACATGTCCGCGCGCTTTGCTAGCGTTTCCCCAACATGGCCAGCAACCGGTTTTCCCGTCTCATCAAAATCCTTTCCGGCGCCACCGCCGGTGCCGAGGACGAAATTTTCCTGCTCGAGGGCCGACTCGAACGCTTTGTGCATTTCTGGGTGCTGGTCGTCCGGCAGTTCATCCGGCACCGCTGCCTGGTCCGCGCCTCGGCGCTGTCCTACTCCACGCTCATCGCGCTGATTCCGCTGCTGGTGGTCGCGTTGAGCGTCACCAGCAGCCTGCTCAAGACGCAGGGCGAAGAACAGTTCCAGCACGCCATTGAAAAGCTTACCAGCGCCCTCATCCCGCCCGCGACGCTTGGCACGAACGTCACGGCGTCCGACGGCCAGACCGTCATGGTGGTCACCAATCTTGCGGCCAGCGCCCCGGCCGTTGCCGATACCAATAGTATTACAACCAACCTCGTGACCGTCGCCAGTCCCGCGAATGCCAGCGCCGTTCCCGTGAGTGCGCAAAAGGAAATGGCCCGTCAAATCTGGGTGTTCGTGCAAAAAACCCAAAGCGGCGCGCTGGGGGCGACCGGCGTGGTGCTGCTGATTTTTGTCGCGGTCTCCCTGCTGGGCCGCATCGAGGAAACCTTCAACGACATCTGGGGCGTGACGCGCGGCCGCAACTGGCTCACGCAAATCCAGCTCTACTCGACGACCATCATGCTCGGGCCGCTGCTGCTCATCACCGCGCTCGGCCTCGCCGGCGGCTCGCAGTTCCAGTCGGCCAGGGATTTCATCACGCAGACGCCGGTCGTCGGCAAGTTGATCTTCCAATGCCTGCCGCTGCTGATGATCTGGCTCACCTTCACCTTCGTCTATCAATTGTTGCCGAACACGAAGGTGAAATTTTCCGCGGCGTTCATCGGCGGCGCCGTGGCCGGTACGCTCTGGCATTTGAACAATGTCTTTGGCTACCTGTTCGTCTCCCGGGTCTTCACGAACAACACGATTTACGGCAGCCTCTATCTGCTGCCGGTGTTCATGGTGGGCATCTATTTTTCCTGGGTCATCCTGTTGTTCGGCGTGCAGATTGCCTACGCCTGCCAGAACCGCGCCGCGTATTTGCAGGACCGGCTGGCGGACAACGTCAACCAGCGCGGCCGCGAATTCGTGGCGCTCCGCCTGATGACCTGCCTGGGCCAGCGCTTCCAGCTCGGCCTGCGGCCCGCCACGGTCTTCCAGATCTCGGACGAGCTGGGCATCCCCAGCCGGCTCTCGCAATCCGTCCTGCGCACGCTGGCCGGCAAGCAGCTCGTCACCGAGGTCGCCGGCCACGAGGCTGGCCACGAGGCCGGCTTCGTGCCCGCGCGGCCCCTTGAAACTATCAACGCGTACGACATCATCCTCGCCATGCGCACCGGCACCGGCCAGGACCTGCCGCTGCGCGAGGAGGCGTTGCTCACCGAAATCTACGGCGAATTTGCCCGCATCGAAAAGGCGGAACGCGAGACCGCCGCGGCCATTTCCCTGCTCTCACTCGCCAACCGCCTGCCGCTGCGGCCGGCGCTGGCGGAACCAAAAATTGTTCCGGCGGAAAAGCCGATTGAAATCTCCGATGCGCCGGCGGCCCGGCTACCGGACTTTCCGCCGCAGCCCGAACCGCCCGCGCCGGCTCCGGTGCCGGCCACCGAAACGTTGCCGCCCGAGCCCCTAACCACGACACCGCCGGCGGAAACTCCGGAACCAGTGGCGGCCAGCGTCCGGCGTGAAGTCGTGATGCCGGACGAAAACCGCGAGTTCCCGCTGTAAAGCATTTCCATCAAATCGATCGCGATGGGCGGATGGTCCTAGCGGATAGCGAACATCGAACATCGAACATCGAACATCGAATAACAAACTGAGAACCCCTCACCTCAATCCTCTCCCCGTTGGGCGGGGCGAGGAGGGCGAGGCTGACAAACATTCAATAGCGAACATCGAACCGGGAAAGCTGCCACGTTTTTTCGGGTGGTTCGCGTGGTTCGCGGTTAAAAACATTTTGCATTCTTTGCGCTTTTTTGCGGCCAAATATTTTGTTTGCCGCCTTCAGTCATGGCTTGTGTGTCTTGGCGATAAATTTCTCGATCCAGTTTCAGGTCTCAGGTTTCCGCTTTCAGCTTTCAGTTTTCCACTTTTCGCTTTCAGGCTTCCGCGTTTCCGGCCGGATTTTAATTTGCGCTTTCATTGGCCGCCGGGTTTGGCCAGCATGGGCGCATGAACATCGCGAACATCCCGGTCTTCATCCTGTGCGGCGGGCTGGGCACGCGCATCAAGGAGGAAACGGAATTCCGCCCCAAGCCGATGGTGCCCATCGGCGAGCATCCCGTGCTCTGGCATGTCATGCAGATCTATGCCCGGCACGGCTTCCGCCGGTTCGTCCTCTGCCTCGGTTTCAAGGCGGACGTGGTGAAGGATTATTTCAGCAATTTTCATCTCCGCAACGCCGACTCCACCATCAACCTCCAGACCAACGCCGTCACCGTCCACGAGCGGCGGCAGGACCTGGACTGGGAGGTGACCCTGGCCTACACGGGCGAAAAAAACCAGACCGGCAGCCGCATCGCCCAGGCGGCGCGCAAATATCTCGGGCCGGCGGAACATTTTGCCATGACCTACGGCGACGGCGTGACCGACGCCGATTTGCGGGCGGAATTCGCCGCGCATCTCGCCGGGAAAAAGCTCGGCACCGTCCTGGGCGTCAACCCGCCCTCGCGGTTCGGCGAGATCAAGGTGGAAGGCAGCCGCGTGGTCGAGTTCGCGGAGAAGCCCGACATCGAGGATCATTGGATCAACGGCGGCTATTTTTTCTTTCACCGCGATTTCCTGGCCCGGCTGTCCGAGGCCGAGGACTGCGTGCTGGAGCGCGACCCGCTGGTGCAATTGGCGCGCGATGGCCAACTGGGCATCTTCAAGCACCACGGTTTCTGGGCCAGCATGGACACCCAGCGCGACCGCGACGCGCTCACGCAACTGGTCGCCGCCGGCAACCCGCCGTGGTTCAAATAGGATTTCCCGATGTTTGCCAAGGCGTTTCACGGCAAAACCGTCTGGCTCTCCGGCCACACCGGCTTCAAGGGCGCGTGGCTGGCAGAGTGGCTCGTCCAGCTCGGCGCGCGCGTTCATGGTTTCGCCCAACCGCCGGCCACCACCCCGTCCGTCTTTGAACAGCTCGGCCTCGCCGCCAAAATCGAATCCGAAATCGGCGATGTGCGCGACGCGGCGGCCGTGCAGGCATCCCTGCACCGCGTCCGGCCGGATTTTGTCTTCCACCTCGCGGCCCAGGCGCTCGTCCGCTATTCCTACGAACAGCCGCTGGAGACCTATGCCACCAATGTCATGGGCACCGCGCATGTGCTGGAGGCGTTGCGGACGCTGGCCAAACCCTGCGCCGCCGTGCTGGTCACCACGGACAAATGCTACGAGAACCGCGAGCGGGACCACGATTACACCGAGGAGGATCACCTGGGCGGGTACGATCCGTACAGCTCGAGCAAGGGCGCGGCGGAGATCGTCATCAGCGCGTACCGCCGTTCGTACTTTGGCGCGTCGCCGGTCCGCCTGGCCAGCGCCCGCGCCGGCAACGTCATCGGCGGCGGCGATTGGGCGCGCGACCGCATCGTGCCGGACTGCATCCGCGCCCTGCAGCGCGGCGAGCCCATCCCCGTGCGCAATCCGCACGCCACGCGTCCGTGGCAGCACGTCCTGGAACCCTTGAGCGGCTACCTCTGGCTGGCCGCGCGCCTGGCGGCAACCGGCGGGGCGGATGCCGCGCTGGCGACGGCCTTCAACTTCGGGCCGGATAAGGAGGCCAACCGCAGCGTCGGCGAACTGGTGCGCGAGGTGTTGCTAAGCTGGCCCGGCCGCTGGGAGGACCAGAGCAATCCCCACGCGCCGCACGAGGCGAAGCTGCTCATGCTATCCACCGCCAAGGCCAAACGGATGTTGCCCTGGCAGCCCACCTGGCGATTTGAAACCGCCATCGCCCGCACGGTGGACTGGTATCGCGACGTAACGGAAAATCCCGCCGTCGCCGAAAACCTGACACGCCAACAAATCGCGGAATACGAAGCCGCCGCCCGCGCGGCGCAAAATACTTGGGCGATTTAACCATGAAGCTCATGAAGTTCATGAAGGCCGAAAATGAACCGGAAAGAAATTACTTGAAATACTTTCGCCACGCCCTCCATGTTCTCCATGGTTGATTTTTTCCTCGTAAGAAATCAACAAATCCTGCCGGTCACCCAGGTTCTGCCGCGGGTAAAAGTTTTATGTTAAATGAAAACCCGCTCGTTTCCCAAGTCATCGGTTGCGCCATCGAAGTCCATAAGATACTGGGTCCCGGCCTGTTGGAATCCGCTTATGAGGCCTGCCTGTGCCGGGAGCTAGAGTTGCAGGGCCTCGCCTTCCGCCGGCAGGTGCCGCTGACGTTTGATTACAAGGGCATGCCGATCGACTGCGCCTACCGCCTGGACATCGTCGTGGCGGAGGCGCTGCTGTTGGAACTCAAAAGCGTGGATGCGCTCCATCCCCTCCACGAAGCCCAGATCATCAGCTACCTCAAGCTGGCGAAATACAAGCAAGGGCTGCTGATCAACTTCAATGTCCCGCGGCTCAAGGACGGCCTGAAAAGTTTCCTGAATTGAGAAACCTCGGCAGCAGATTTACCATGTAGGTCATGAAGTTCATGAAGGCCGAAGAAGTTTCAGCATCATTTTTTTAAATCCCCGCTCCATGCCCTTCATGTTCTTCATGGTTGATTTTTTCCTCTTAAAACCTCGACGGCGGATTTACCCTGAAGTCATGAAGTTCATGAAGACCAAAGAAGTTTCAGCGAGCATTTTTAAAATCTGCAGCTTCATGCGCTTCATGGTAAAATTTCAACCGCATGTCACCTGCTGAAATCAAAGTCGAGATCCTGCGCCTGACGCGCGAGTTTTCCGCCGCCACGCACGCCGCCAACCGGCCCGGCGACGACCCGCTGCGCCCGGCGTTCGTGCCCGGCCAGACCACCGTGCCCTATGCCGGCAGAGTGTTTACCGAGGACGAAGTGGAAGCCGCCGTTTCCGCCACGCTGGATTTCTGGCTCACGCTCGGGCCGGAAGGCGACGCGTTCGAGGCCGGGCTGGCGGAAATCCTCGGGGTCAAAAAATCCCTGCTCGTCAATTCCGGCTCCTCCGCCAACCTGGTCGCGCTGGCGGCGCTCACCAGCCCCAAGCTCGGCGACCGCCAGTTGCGCCCCGGCGACGAAGTCATCACCGTCGCCGCCGGGTTCCCCACCACGGTCGCGCCGATTTTGCAGAACGGCTGCGTGCCCGTGTTCATTGACAATGATCCCGCCACGCTGAACGGCCGGCCCGACCAGCTCGCGGCCGCCTTCACGCCCGGCAAAACCAAGGCGGTCATGCTGGCGCACACGCTCGGCAATCCCTTCGACCTTGCCGCCGTCCTCGCTTTCTGCCAGCAGCATCAGCTCTGGCTCATCGAGGACAATTGCGACGCGCTGGGCTGCACCTATTCGCTGCCCGCCGACCGCGCCCGCGAACTGGGCCTAGACCACCTGTTGAAAATCGCCGCCGCCGGCACCCATCCGTTGATCCGCTTGGAGGGCTTAGATGCCGGGGCGCAGGTCTTGACCGCCCCGACGGGTTCTTTTGGCGACCTGTCGACGCAAAGTTTTTATCCGCCGCATCATCTCACCATGGGCGAGGGCGGCGCGGTAAACATCGTGCGGGACATGAAGCTCAAGGTGCTCGCGGAAAGTTTCCGCGACTGGGGCCGGGATTGCTGGTGCGCCAGCGGCAAGGACGACACCTGCCACAAGCGCTTCGGCTGGCAGCTCGGCGAACTGCCGGAAGGCTACGACCACAAATACATCTATTCGCACCTCGGCTACAACCTCAAGCCGCTCGATCCGCAGGCGGCCATCGGCCGGCAGCAGTTGAAGAAGCTGCCCGCGTTCATCGCCGCGCGCCGGGACAACTGGAATTACCTGCGCACCGCCCTCGCCGACCTGGAAGAATTCATCCAGTTCCAACTGCCCACGCATGCGACCGGCTGGATTGGAAAAGCGGAAAGCGGAAAGCGGAAGGCGGAAAGCGCTGCCTGGTTTAATTGGGACAGCAGCGGACACCGCACGGATTGTTCCTGGTTCGGGTTCATGATGCTGGTGAAAAAAAACGCGCCGTTCACGCGGCGCGACCTGGCCCGGCACCTGGACGCGGCCAAGATCGGCAACCGGATGCTGTTTGGCGGCAACCTGGTCCGGCAGCCGGCGTTCGTCACGCTGCGGAAACAGCGGCCGGACGCCTTCCGCGTAGTCGGCGACCTGGCCGGCGCGGACCGCATCATGAACGAGGCCGTGTTCGTCGGCACCTACCCCGGCCTGACGCCCGCCATGCTGGATTACCTGGTGGCGACCATCCGCCAATTCGCCAAGGGAAGATAAGCGGTTTTGCCGCAGCAGGTATCGGCCCTACCTCATCGCGGGCCATTGCCACAGCTTTTCCGTCAATGCTCCACGGCGTTGGCGGCGGCGGTGAGCGACAGGAAAATCTCCTCCAGGGCGACGGCGGAACCGCTTTGCCGGCGCAGTTCCTCGCAGGTGCCGACGGCGATGAGCTTGCCGCCATGGATAATGCCGATGCGGTCGGACATCTCCTCGGCGATGCTCAACTGATGGGTGGAGACCAGCACGGTCATGCCCGCCTGCGAGCGCTCCTTTAACACGTCTTTCACGACGCGCGCGTGCTGGGGATCCAGGCCAACCATCGGCTCGTCAATCACGAACACCTCGGGGTCGTGCAGCAGCGCGGACACGATGGCGATGCGCTGGCGGGTACCGTGCGAAAGTCCTTCGAGCGGGCGATCCACAAAATCCGCCAGGTGAAAGCGCGCGACCAGTTCGCGGGAATTTTTCTCAATGCGCGCGGCCTCGAGCCGGAACAACTGGCCGGTGAAGCGGAAAAATTCCCACGCGGTCAGCTTGTCGTAGAGGAACGGGAAATCCGGCACGTAGGCCAGCCGGCGGCGCGCCTCGAGCGGTTGCGCCTGGATATCGAACCCGCAGATGCGCGCGGTGCCCGAGGTGGGCTTGATCAGGCCGGCCAGCAGCTTGATGGTGGTGGTTTTGCCGGCGGCGTTCGGGCCGAGCATGGCGAAAAATTCGCCGCGCGCGAGCGAGAGGGAAACGTCGTTGACGGCGACGAGGCCGCCGAAGTTTTTCGTCAAATGTTCGAGTTCAATCATGGTTTGACCCATTCATCAATGCGGGCGCTGAGGTTGCCCGGCAGTTCCACGCGCAGGATTTCGCCGATGGTGCTGACATCCACCAGCACGGCGTGGCCGAGAAAACTCGTTTCCAGGCGATAAACCGGCACGGCTTCCGGGCCGATTTTGACGCGCGTGCGGCTGGCGCGCCACGCGAGTTTTTGCCCCGCCGGCAAGGGGGCGAAGCCCGGCAGTTCAAAGGCGTCCAAAAAATCGCCCCCGGCACTTCCCGTGAGCGTGTGCAGGAGCGCGTGGGGATTTTGCAAATCGGTGAAGCGGACGGTGACATCCGTATCGAGGCCGTTACCGGTTATTTTAAGCCGGAGGTTTTGATTGGTGGCCACGGAATGGACTTCCACGGTCGCCAGGTGGGAGCTGACCTTGAAATTCACTTCCGACCAGGCGTCGGCCGAGGAAAACTGCAGCTGGCCGGCAAATTTCAGGCGGTTGGTGAAGTTGCCCAGCGCGACATTGCCGCTGAGATGAATCTGGTAGCCGGCCCGCTGCAGCAGGCCTTCCGGCGGCGGCTTGTCGGCATCGACGGCCGCCATTTCCCGTCCCACGCTGGTGGAAAATTCGCAGAAGCCCGTGCGGTCGCCGTTTTGATAGACGTACAAGGACGACGGATCCGGCGCCGTGAGGATTTTTTTCCAGACCAGCCCGATCGGCACCGGCGTCTCACCGCCGCGCGAACCATACTCGGAACGCCACAGCATCACGTTCATCGCGAGCCAGAACGCCGCGATGGCAAAAAAAATCAGGCGCGCACGCATGAAAGCTTCACGGCGGCAGGTTCAGCGTCTGGCCGACCCGGAGTTTTTTCGGCGTGACGCCGGGATTGGCCGCTTCCAGCGCGGCGAGGCCGACGCCGGATTTGCGGGCAATGGCGGCGAACGTTTCCCCGGCGACGACGGTATGCGTACGGACGCCGGCTGATCGGGCGGCGGCGGTCCGCGGCGAATGGGTGAGCACGGGGTTGGCCGACGCAGAAACGTCTTCGGGAGTTGAACTCCCGACGGAGGCACGGGCGGAAACATCCGGCCCCGACGGGTTTTTAGGTACAGCCGACTGGGCGGAATAATACGCGCGCCATTTGTCCACCTCGTCCTGCAACGAGCGGTTTTTTTCCGAGAGATCTTCCAGCTGTTTTTGGGTGGCGGGGGCGGTGGGCATGGCCATCACATCGGCGGCGAGCAGCTGCTTGCAACTGTAAATGCGCTGCTTGATAACCTCGGCGTTGTCCGCCTGGGGATCCAGCCGGAGAAATTCCTGGTAATGATAGATGGCCGCCGCCGGGTCGGGCTGTTTCGAGTCGAACAGCTGCGCCAGCCGGAAATGCGCCTGCGCCGAGTGCGGATTAACCTCCAAGGACGCCTGAAATGCCTCGATGGCGCCGGCGTAATCCATCGAGTTGAAGCGGCTGTTGCCCAGCACAAAGTGGGGCTCCTTTTCCTCGTCCAGGGGGCTGGAATCGGAGGGCAGGCAGCCGTTGAGCGTGAGCAAAGCCGCCGCCGCCATGACGCCCAGACTGAATCGACCAAAAAATTTCATGGCACGAAGCTAAACGAACTGGCCGGCGCGTGCAATGTCCGGCTGCAACGGCTGCGGGAGCGGGCGGCATGAACGGAAGCGCAGCCGCCTTAAAGCAGCCGGTCACCGGCTGAAAAACACAGTGGACAATCTTTTATGATTGGCTAGATTCTTTCCGCTTATGAAATCCGACACAACCACGACCGTCCTGAATTTTATTCTCGCCGTGCTGGTGATTCTGGGGGTGGTGTTCGCCCTGTTGAGCATCGCGCGCACCCGGGAGTACCGCGCCATCACGCCGTTCGTCATGCAGGCGAACAGCAAGGCGATGATGTTCCAATCGCTCGTCACCGATGTGAACGCGTACAACAACCAGGTCAAAAGCCCGGAAATCACCCGGCTGCTCCAGTCGCTCAAGACCCCAAAAACCGACGCCCACTGATATGAATCCCGATTCTGAATCCGAAATTGCCGCCGTGAAGAGCCAACTTTTCACGCTGCTGCTTGCGCTGATCGTGGTGAGTGGCACGCTGACGGTTTACCTGTACCGGGAGGCGCGCGTCACGGGCCGCGATCTCAATGCGTCCACCCAGTTGATCGCGAACGTCAATCAGAACCAGTTGCTCATCGTCACCTTTGCGAACCAGCTCGCCGCCTACGGCCAAACGCATCCGGACATCCGGCAGTTGCTGGCGAAATATGGCATTCCGCTGACCGGATTGCCGACGAATCCGCCGGTGAAAAAGTGACCGGGGTTCAAGCCTTCAGCTTCCCGCCGCAGTTCGGACAATAGTTCGCCGGCGGCGGATTTTTTTGTCCGCAGGCGGCGCAGACGATGCGCGCGGCCTTATTTTTCCGATGGATCATCAGACTGCGGATGTAGGGAATCCAGGTGAAGGCGTAGGCGAAAATAAAGACCGAATCCCGCTGGTGCAGCGAGTAGACCAGCAGCGTGACCGAGCCGATGAGGCTCAACCACCAGAACGCCTGAGGGATGACGACCTGCTGTTTTCTTTCGGTGGCATACCATTGCACGAAAAAGCGCGAGAAGAAGACGGCGTTGCCGAGCCAGCCGATGACCTTCCACACACTCCAGGCGATGCCGAGGAATTTGCCATCATGCCAGATTAAATCCGGAAGGGAGTGCATGGGCAGATTAAGCCGGAGGCAAGGGGCGCTGACCAATCATTTTCCCACCTCGCCTTTGAGGTAAATGGTCTGGGTGGGGAAGGCGAACTCGATTTTTTCGGCGTCGAACCGCGCCTTGATCTGGAGGTTCAACGCCTGCATCTCGGCAAAGTGCTGGTTCCCGTCCGTGCCATTCCAGACGTGGACGACGTAGAGGTTCAGGGCGGAGTCCGCAAACTTGTTGAAGCTGATGAGCAGCTCGACGGTCCGGGGATTGCCGCGGAAAATCTCCTCCAACAACACCGTCGCGCGCTTCACCTTTTCGGCCGGCGTGTCGTAGGTCAGACCGAGGTTCAGTTCGGTCTTGATGGTCGGACGGCGCGTGATATTGGTGATGATGGCGTTGCCCATCAGCTTGTTTGGAATCGTTACTTGATGTCCGTCCAAGCTGCGGAGGTTGGTGCTGCGCAGGCCGATGGTTTCCACGGTGCCTTCCACGCCTTCGACCCGGATGCGGTCGCCAATGTGAAACGGCTTGTCCAGAAAGATCGCCACCGCGCCGAAGAGATTGGCCACGGTATCCTGCGCGGCCAGGCCGAGCGCGAGGCCGCCGACGGACAGGCCGGCGAGCAGACTGGTAATTTTGATTTCGAGGTTATCCGCGGTCAGCACGACCGCGGCGATGATGATAGCCGTCTTGACGACTTTGCTGATGAAGGGCAACAATTGCGCGGCAAACGCCCGATCCGACGGCGAGACAATTTTCTCATGCCAGACGCCCAGCAGCAAATCCACGACTTTCAGCAATACGTAGGTGACCGAGCCAGCCACCACGAGGAGGAAGGCCCGGGAAATATAGGCCTGCGCCCGTTCCGGCCATTCAAAAATGCCAAGCCCGATGTTCAGCAGAATGACGAACGCCACCACCTTGACCGGCCCGCGCAGCAGTTCCAAAATGAGGTCATCGTATTTCGACTCGGTTTTCGCCGCCAACCGCTTGAGCCAGCCGTTGACGAGAAAGTCCAGCAGCTTCGCGGCACAAAACGCCAGCGCGATGTAGATGAACGAGGCAACGTATTTCCACAGGGGCTGCCCAAGGACATCATGTTCCTTTAGGTAAGGGATTTTATCCAAGCCAAACGTCAGGACTTGGAGTTTGTTGGTTTCCGAGTTCGAGTCGGGGGCGGGCGACGCATTGGTGGAGGTGATGGCACTGGCTGGCAGGTTGGTGCTGGTAAGCGTTTGTGCGCCGGCCCAGACCGACCAGAAGGCGATGACAACCAGCGCGGCCAAGCCCAGCCGGTAGCACCATTCAAATCGCCATTTCATGGGTGAAAAATAAAATTCTTCGCGGCGTTTGCCAACGACAATTCAGCCACCGGCCACAATCTTGACGATTTCCAAACGGTCGCCAGCGCGGATTTGCCGCTGCGGAAATTCCGACGGCGCGACGGCCTCGCCGTTGTGTTCCACCACGACGCTGCGCGGCAAAAGATTTTGCGCCATGAGGAATTCCTCCAGGGAACACGGCACGGGCGCCGCAACCGGCTGGCCGTTGGCGATGACGGAATCCATTTTTGACAGCGTCCACGCGTCAGTAACGCGGGACGTTGCGGTCGATTTCATCCGACCAGGCGGTAATGCCGCCTTGGACGCTCTTGACGTATTTGAAACCCTGCTGGCGCAGGAAGTTCAACGCTTTCAGCGAACGCACGCCGGCTTTGCAATGGAGATAATATTGCGTGTTCGGATCCAGCTCGGTGAAGCGGCTGGGCAGTTCGCTCAACGGCAGCAACGGAACGCCCGCAACTTTGGCGATTTCATATTCGTCCGGCTCGCGCACATCCACGACCTTGATGCCGAGGCCGGGATTATCCAGGGCCTTTTTCATGTCCTGCACGGTGACTTCGTCGGGATTACCGAGATTTTCCGGCTCCGGTACGATGCCGCAGAACGTTTCGTAATCAATCAATTCCTTGATGGTCGGATGGTCGCCGCAAATCGGACACTGCGGATCGCGGCGCAATTTCAATTCGCGGAACTTCAGGTCGAGGGCATTGAACAACAGTAAACGGCCGACGAGCGAAGTGCCTTTGCCGATGGCGAGCTTCAAAATTTCGGTCGCCTGAATGCAGCCGATGATGCCGGGCAATACGCCGAGCACGCCGCCTTCCGCACAGCTCGGCACCATGCCGGGCGGCGGCGGTTCGGGATACAGACAGCGGTAGCATGGTCCGCCGAGATGCGGCGCGAACACGCTCGCCTGACCTTCAAAGCGGAAAATTGAGCCATAGACATTGGGCTTTTTGAGCAGCACGCAGGCGTCGTTCGTCAGGTAGCGCGTCGGGAAATTATCCGTACCGTCCACCACGATGTCATAAGGCCGAATCAAATCGAGGGCGTTTTCGGATGAAATGCGCGTATTGTGGATGACGACTTGGCAGTTCGGATTGATCCCGTGAATCGTTTCCTTGGCCGACTCGGCCTTGGATCGGCCCACGTCGGCGTCAGTGTGGAGAATCTGGCGTTGTAGATTGGAATAATCGACGGTGTCGAAATCAACGATGCCAAGCTTGCCGATGCCGGCGGCGGCGAGATACATCGCGATGGGCGAACCGAGGCCGCCCGCGCCGATGCACAGCACGCTGGCACCCTTGATTTTCTTTTGGCCGGCCAGACCTACTTCCGGCAGGATCAGGTGCCGGGAATAGCGACGGATTTCTTCGTTGTTTAATTCCATAAATCGAGTCGAACAAAGTAGGGCAAAAGCCGAATAATGCAAGCCGACGACACGCCTTCTTCAAACTTTGGCAACCATCGATACGCAGCCAAGAACTTCGCCACCCAAAAATCAAAAACCGGTCGACATGGCCATCCGCCATGGAACCCTTGAATTAAATTTGAATTCACAAATCGGATCAAGAGGCGGGATCAGGTGTGCCACATAAACCCATTCTTTCGCTTGACGGTTTCTCTGATTGTGCCATTTTGCTACTCAATCGTTTAAATTTTGCCAATGGCTGCAAATAAATCCAGTTTTTTGGACAAAGTGCTTGGCCGCATCGGCCGGCTGGACACCGAAGGCTTGCAAACGGTCGTCCAGCGGCTGGCGCGCGAACGCAGTTTTCTCGAAACGCTTTTCAACACGATTGAGGACGGCGTGCTGGTGGCGGACGAACAGGGGCGGGTGATTTATTTCAACCAGGCGGTCAGCCGGCTCATTGGCCTCAAACCGGATGCCGAGGATTTGCTGATCACGGATATTTTGCCCGAGGTGGATTGGCGAAAAATTACCCGGGCAGACCACGATGGTGGCACCCACGTCATCCGCCATGAGTTTGAAATCCATTATCCGCGGCCGCGCTTTCTTCGGCTTTACGCCGCGCCGCTGGAGGGTGGGGCCACCGGCAATTCCGGCGTGTCGCTGATTTTGCACGATGCGACGGAGGCGCGGCAGAAAACGTTTGAAGCCATCGAAAGCGAACGTATCCAGGCGCTGACCCTGCTCGCGGCGAGCGTCGCGCACGAAATCGGCAATCCGCTCAACGCACTGCACATCCATCTGCAATTGATGGAGCGCGAGGTGAAAAAATTAAAGGGCGGCGAATGGCCGGCGGCGGGCGGCAAACGATTGACCTCGCGGATCGCGCGCCCGGCAGCCGACCCCGAAGCCGCGCACAAGCTGGAGCAATATCTCGAGGTGGCGAAAGGTGAAATCCACCGGCTGGACTACATCGTCACGCAGTTTCTCGGCGCCATCCGGCCCGCGCCGGTGCAGTTGAAATTGACTACGCTCAATGACGTGGTGGAGAAAACCCTGGAACTGCTGCGGCCGGAAATCGAGAATCGCGGCGTGACGGTGAAAACCCGGCTGGCGGGCAACCTGACGGCCACGCCGGTGGACGCGACGCAGTTGCAGCAGGTTCTGGTGAACCTCGTCAAAAATGCGGCGCAGGCGATGACCACTGGCGGCACGCTGACATTGCAGACGGGCGAAACGACCGACGACGTCTGGGTGAGCGTGACAGACACGGGCGGCGGTATTCCACAGGAGCAGATCAACCGCATTTTCGAGCCATTTTACACGACCAAGAAAAAGGGCAGCGGGCTGGGCCTGATGATTGTGCAAAGGATTGTCCGCGCCCACAATGGCCGGATTGAACTGGACAGCCAGGTCGGCCGCGGCACGACGTTTCGAATCTGGCTGCCCTTGCATGAACGCAAGCCGCGTTTGCTGACCCAAACCACCGTTTTACCATGACGCCGGAAAAACCAACCTTGCTGATTGTGGACGACGAGAAGACGACGCGCGAAGGCCTGCGCGCGGCGCTCGAGGAACGTTACGACGTATACATCGCCGAGGATGCCAAGGCGGCGATGAACCTGCTCGAAAGCGAAAACTTCGCCGTGATGCTGACGGATTTTCGACTACCGAACGAGGACGGCCTGAAACTGATCGCGCGGGCCAAGTCGCTGGCGAAACCGCCGGTCTGCATCCTGATGACCGCCTACGGCTCGGAAGAACTGGCCGTGGACGCGATGAAACGCGGCGCGGACGATTACATCGCCAAAGGCCGGCTCCAGATCGACGAGCTGGAGATGCGGATCGCCCGCGCCTTGAAGCAGCAAAATCTGGAGGTAGAAAATGTTTCGCTCCACCAGCAACTCGATGCCAAATTCGGGCTGGAAAACATCGTGGGGGAATCGCCGCAGATGCGGGAGATTTTTGACATCGTCCAGCAGGTGGCGCCGACGCGGGCGACGGTCCTGGTGCTGGGCGAAAGCGGCACGGGCAAGGAACTCATCGCCAAGGCGCTGCACCGGTTGAGTCCGCGCGCGAAGCAGCCCTTTGTCACGGTGCATTGCGCGGCCCTGGCTCCGACGCTGCTGGAAAGCGAGCTGTTCGGGCACGAGCGCGGCGCGTTCACCGGCGCGCACGAACGGCGCATCGGCCGGTTCGAGCAGGCGCAGGGCGGCACGTTGTTTCTGGATGAGATTGGCGAGATTGACGCAACGATCCAGGTGAAGCTGCTCCGGTTCCTGGGCGAGCGGACGTTTGAACGCGTCGGGTCGAACAAAACCTTGAGCGCGGACTTGCGGCTGGTGGCGGCCACCAACAAAAATCTGGAAGAACTGGTCAAAGCCGGTAAATTCCGCGAGGATTTGTTTTTCCGGCTGCGCGTCGTGGAAATCGAGCTGCCGCCGCTCCGCGACCGGACGGGCGATATTCCCCTGCTGGCGCAAAATTTCCTGCGCGAGTTTGCGCAGGAAAACGGAAAACCGGTGAACGATTTCACGGTCGACGCGCTCGAAGCGCTAATGCACTGCCCCTGGCCAGGCAATGTGCGCGAGCTGCGCACGGCGGTGGAACACGCGGTGGTGCTTTGCCGCGGGGAACGGATTACCCGGCGCGATTTACCGCCGTCCGTGCGCGGGGAAATCGCCGGCGGCGCAAAATTATTGCCCGGCAAAACGGTGACAGTGAAGGACGCCGAGAAAGAATTGATCAGCCGCGCCCTGAAGGAGACGAACGGCAACCGGACGCACGCGGCGCAAAAGATCGGCATGAGCCGGCGGACGTTCCACCGTAAATTGCACGAGTATCATCTGGAAGGTTTTTGACTATGATAAATTCAGAACGGATTCAGCATTTGATTCATGCGCTGGAGGTCGGCGTGTTTTCGCGCCGGCTGAAATTTATACCACTGGCGGTGGCGGTGATCGGCCTAGCGGTGCTCTACGACGTGAACGCCTATCGCGGTTTCTATTCGCCGGAGGCGATGGATGCGGCGCAGGTGGCGCGGAATGTGGCGGAAGGGCGGGGTTATACGACGGATTTCATCCGGCCATTCAGTGTTTATCTCGTCGAGAAGCACAACCGGGCCAGCAACGCCGGCAGACTTCAGACCACCAACCCAGCAGACTTTGCGCAAATTAACAGCCCGCATCCCGACCTCGCCAACCCGCCGGTTTATCCGACCGTCCTCGCGGGTTTGATGCGTTGCTGGCAGCCCAACTGGCAAGCGGAAACCCACAAGCCGTTCTGGTCCGAGGGGGGGCGCTATATGCGCTATCAGGCCGAATTCCGCATCGCGATGCTGAACCAGGGGTTGTTGCTGGTGGTGGTCGCGCTGACATTTCTGATCGCCAGAAAACTCTTTGATCCGACGGCGGCCTGGCTGGCGGCGTTGCTGACCTTGGGCGCGGACCTGTTATGGAAATTCAGCGTGTCCGGCCAGTCCACGATGTTGCTGCTGGTGATCTTTCTGGGGCTGGTGTGGGTCCTGATCGGGGTCGAGGAATCGGGCCGCGCCGAAACAGCCAAGGTGCGGAAGCTTTTCATCCTGGCCATCACGGCCGGCATATTGACGGGCATGGGAATGATGACCCGTTATGCGTTTGGCTGGCTGATCGTACCGGTGGTGATTTTCCTGGTACTCTTCGGCGGGGTGCGGCGGCCCGGCCTGGCGGTCGCGGCCTTTCTGGCTTTTGGCGTGGCCGTGACGCCGTGGATCATTCGCAACCTGGCGGTCAGCGGCACGCTGTTTGGGACCGCCGGCTACGCGGTAGTGGAGGGAACGTTCGCCTTTCCCGGTTCCCGGCTGATGCAGTCGGTCAATCCCGACCTCACCTCGGCCTACTGGATCCGGCCTTATCTGCGAAAATTTTTTGAAAACAGCCGTTACATCCTGCAGAGCGACCTGCTGCGGGTCGGCGGCAGCTGGGTGGCCATGCTCTTTTTTGCCGGCCTGCTGCTGGGCTTGCGCAGTCTCGCCGCCCGGCGGATGCGTTATTTCACGATGATGTGCCTCGGTGTGTTCATTATCGCAGAGGCCCTCGGCCGAACCCAACTGACCAACATCACGCCGGATATCAACTCAGAAAACCTGCTCGTGCTGCTCACACCGCTGGTCGCGATTTTTGGCGTCATCTTTTTCCTGACGCTACTCAACCAGATGAAGACGCCGTCGCCCCAAGTCCGGGCCGCGGTCATCATCCTAATGGTGGTGGTCTCCTGCCAGCCGCTCATCGCCAACCTGCTGCCGCCCAAAACCTCCCCCGTTTCCTATCCGCCGTATTATCCACCGGACATCCAAAAGATTTCCAGCTGGATGGGTCCAAATGAAATCATCATGAGCGACATTCCCTGGGCCATTGCCTGGTATGGCGACCATCAGTCCACCTGGATCACCATTAATTCCCAATATGAGTTTTTTCAGTTCAACGACTACGTCAAACCCGTCCGCGCGCTTTATCTCACGCTCGACACGCTAAACGAGAAACTCTTCACCGAATGCCTGCAAGGCGGCGTGGACAGCTGGGGGAATTTCTGCCTGAGGACCGTCACGGCCAACCAGATTCCGCAGCAATTCCCGCTAAAGGTCGCGCCCTACGGACTGCTATCCGGACTATTCCTCACGGACCGCCAGCGCTGGCCAGCTGACTAAGTTCAGGCCGCCGCTCGCCGCAGCCGGTCCACGATGCCGGACCATTCCGGCAAATCCGGCGGGGCTTCCACAATAATAAGCTGCGCGCCCGCCGCGTCACAGCGGTGGAGCTCCGCATAAAGCGCCCGGGCGAACGCCTCCGCGTCGTGCGGTATCACACTCACGTTGGCCGCGCCAAATCCGCCGGGAATTTGGGTGTGCGCGATGACAAAACAATCGCGAATCGAAAATTTAAAATTTAAAATTTGCCGGTGCAGGTCGGCATCATCGCGCCAGTTCAGCACCACCAGCTTGGCCTGAGGTGAATAATGCCGGGTCAGCATCCCCGGACTGCGCAGCCGGGAACCCGGATATTTCGGCTTGGCATCGTGACTTTGAACTGCGCCGCAAACGGCGGCGAGCGCCTCCGCGTGGATCATCCCCGGCCGCAAGAGGCGCGGCGGCGTGACCGTCAAATCCAAAACCGTGGACTCGATGCCCACCTGCGACTGGCCGCCGTCCACGATCAACGAAATTTTCCCGTCGAGTTGGGCGCGAACGTGCGCCGCGTTCGTCGGCGAGACCTGGTTCGAGAGATTGGCGCTCGGCGCGGCCAGCGGAAAACCGCAGGCGCGGATCACCGCCTGCATAAATGGATGGCCGGGCCAGCGGATGCCGACTGTGCCGCCGCCCGCCGTCACCACGTCGGAAATTATTTCCGCACGCGACAGCACCAGCGTCAGCGGGCCGGGCCAGAACGCCTTTGCCAGCCGGTCCGCCAACCCCGGCCAGCCTTGCCCGCAGGCCTGCGCCATGGCGAGGCTCGCGACATGGACAATGATGGGATTGTGCGCCGGCCGGCCTTTAACCGAAAAGATCTTCGCCACGGCGGTTGCGTCCAGCGCGTTCGCGGCGAGGCCGTAGACAGTTTCCGTGGGCAACGCCACGACTTCACCGGCACGCAGCCGTTCCGCCGCGCGCTGAACGGCGGCGGCGAACAAGGACGGCGTTTGCGTGGACAGGAGTTCGGTTTTCACTTCGTCCAGAAATCATCCCTCTTCCCGGCCCCGGCGTCATTCTCAATTTTGCCGCGGCGCCGGATAAAACGAGCGTGGCTCATTCGTAGCGCAACGCGTCAATCGGATCCAGCTGGGACGCTTTCCACGCGGGATAGAAGCCGGAGATGATGCCGATGACGGCGCTGGAGACGAAGGCGATGATGATCCAGGCGGTGGGGGTTACGGCCGGCCAATTTTGGAAATAGGCCACCAGCCAGGAGAACAGCATCCCGCCCGCGATGCCGATGGAACCGCCAATGGCGCTCAACGTGAGGGCCTCGATCAAGAATTGGACGAGAATGTCCGCCGCCCGCGCGCCGACGGCCATGCGGATGCCGATCTCGCGCGTCCGCTCGGTGACGCTGACCAGCATGATGTTCATGATGCCGATGCCGCCGACAATCAGGGACACCGCCGCCACCCCCGCCAGCAAAAATCCCATCGCGCGCGAGGAGGCCGAGACGCGGTCCATCAAGTCGGCCTGGTTGCGCACGGTGAAGTCCGGATCCTTGCTCCGGTGCCGCACCGTCAACAGGTCGGTAATTTCGTTCTGCGCCTGTAGGATGGTCTTGTCGCTGGTCGCCTCCACGAGAATATCGTTCAAGAACGTGCGCGCCGTGATGCGATGCATATGGCTGGAGTACGGAACGATGACCACGTCATCCTGGTCCTGGCCGAACAGGTTGAACCCCTTTGGCGTCAGCACGCCGACGATCTGGAACGGCAGGTTGCGGATGCGGATGGTCTGGCCCAGCGGATCCTCGTTAGGAAACAACTGGTCCACGACGGTCTTGCCGATGATCGCGGACTTGGCGAGGCTGCGCACGTCCTGGTCGCTAAACATCGCGCCGCTCATGATGCTACGGTTCAGGATCTGCGGATAATCCGGCGACTCGCCCATCACCTGGGTGTTCCAGTTCAAGCCGTTGGCCAGGATCTGTTCCCGGTCGCGCACTTCCGGGCTCACTGCCAGCACGTCCGGCAGATGCGCGATCGCCTTGGCGTCGTCCAGCGTGAGCGTCGGCGCGCTGCCCCAGCCGCCACGCATCGCGCCGCTCGTGAAATTGCCCGAGAAGACTGTGATCACATTTTCGCCCAGGCTCGCGACCTGGTTTTCGACCTGCTGGGTCGCCCCGGTCGTGAGGCTGACCGAGCCGATCACCGCGCCGACGCCGATGATGATGCCGAGCATCGTCAACAGCGACCGCATCTTGTTGCGGAGCAACGCGCGTCCGGCGATCCGGAGCGAGGCGAAAATTCTCATGCGAGTTGGACGGCTTGTTGCGCCTGTTTCAATTTTCCCAGCTCCTGTTCGGCGTTCAGGCGACCCGCCACCGCTTCATCGGTGACAATCTTGCCGTCGCGCAGGATCACCATGCGTTTAGTGAACCGCGCCACGTCCAGTTCGTGCGTGACCATGACGATGGTGATGCCCTGGTCGTTGAGCTTCTGGAAAACGCCCATAATCTCGATGCTCGTCTGACTGTCGAGGTTACCGGTCGGCTCGTCGGCCAGCAGCAGCGAGGGTTTGTTTACCAGCGCTCGCGCGATGGCCACGCGCTGCTGCTGGCCACCGGAAAGCTGGTTCGGATGGTGGTCCGTACGCGTGCCGAGGCCGACCAGTTCGAGCGCGGCCATGGCGCGGGCGTGCTGCTCCGGTGCCGGGATGCGGTGGCGGTTGTATAGCATGGGCATCTCAACATTTTCCCGAGCCGACGTGCGCGAGAGCAGATTGAAGCCTTGGAAGACAAACCCGATCTTTTCGTTGCGGATATCCGCCAAGGCGTCACGGTTCAGCGTGGAGATGTCGATCCCGTCCAGCCAGTAATGCCCGCCGGTCGGCCGGTCCAGCGCGCCAATCATATTCATCAACGTGCTCTTGCCCGAGCCGCTCGAACCCATGATGGCAACGAATTCGCCCGGGAAAATATCAAGCGAAATCCCGCGCACCGCAGGCACGTCCACCTCGCCGGTGTGATACGTCTTGTGGATGGCATCGAGCTTGATGACGGGGTTCATGGAATTATGCAGGTGAAGAATGCGGAACCGGTCAGCGCATGCGCGGCATGCCGCCGCCCCCGAAGGGATTGGACGAGGACACGGCGGTCGCGCCGTTCAACATCGTTCCGGTCACCACCAACGCGCCCTCGTCCAGGCCAGAAATCACCTCGGTCGAAATACCGTCGCTGATGCCGGTCTTGATCCGCACCGCCTGAAGTTTCGCGTCCGCCCCCTGCCCTACCAGCACATAGATTATGTGGAACGCCGGCCGTTCGCCGCGCCCGTGGCCGCCGCCGTGATGGCCGGCGGCCAGACTTGGGCCGTTGGTACCCGGCGCGGCGGTCGCCCCCACCAGGTTAGTCAGCACCGCGACGGTTTCCGGCGGACGGTACCGCAGGGCGCCGTTCGGGATGACCAGTACATTATCCCGCTCGGCGACTACGATGGAGACATTCGCTGTCATGCCCGGCTTCAGCTTGTAGTCCGCGTTCGTCACACCGATCACGCAATCGTAGGTCACGACGTTATTAACCGTCGTCGGCGAATTGCGCACCTGCGTGACCGTGCCGTGAAACAACCGGTCGGGGAACGCGTCCACGGTGAACTCCACAGCCTGACCCTCGACCACGCCGCCGACATCCGCCTCCGCCACACTCGAATCGATCTGCATCTTCGTCATGTCGTTCGCGATCTGGAAAATGGTCGGCGTATTGAAGCTGGAGGCCACGGTCTGGCCCAGTTCCACCGCCCGCAAGATCACCACGCCATCCACCGGCGAGCGGATCTTGCAATAATTAAGGTTCACCAGCGAGTTGTTGAGCGACGCCTGCTTGATCTTCACCGTCGCCTCGGCTTCGTGCAACGTGGCGATGGCGGTGTCGTAATCCGACCCGGAGATGAGCTTGTTCGTAAACAAGTCGCTGCTGCGGTCAGCCTCCACCTGCTGCAATTCCAAATTGGCCTTGGCGTTGGCCAGGTCCGCCGTAGCCTGCTGCACTGCCGCCTCGTACGTCGCCGGGTCGATCTCCGCGATGACCTCGTTCGACTTCACGATGGAATTAAAGTCCACGTTCAGCCGGCTGATGATGCCGGAGACTTGGCTGCCCACCGTAACGTTCACCACCGGGTTCAAGGTCCCCGTCGCCGTCACCAGCTTGGTCAGCCCGTCGCGCGCCACTGCCGTGGTGTTGAAATTCACCGCCGCCGCATGCGCGCGGTGGGAATAAAACAGATAGCCGCCGACTGCCGCCGCGAGCACCGCGACAGGCACCAGCCACTTCCACCAACCGCCTTTCGATTTTTCCGGCATAATATATTTGGTTGCGTCCGCCTTGGCAGACTGCGTTCGCAATCGCCAAGTTACGACAAACTGAACCTCCGGGCAATTTCGCTCTGCCATTTTTTCCGCTGGCTACGCCGTGGCCTGGCTGAACCTCCGCCAAAAAAAAACAGCCGCACCCCAACGGATGTGGGTGGTAATTCCACCCGATGATCCAACCACCTTGAAAGTATCCTTCAATAAACCTTAAGGTTAACGGAATCAGACCGATGACCATGCTGTTCGGTAAAAAGGACAACCAATACACCATCCAAACCAAAATTATGACGATCCCCGCCACCAAAACTACCACCCAAAGCCAGTTGCAAGAAGCCCAGGAAACCGCCGCGCAAACCCGAACCGAAGCCCTCAAAGGCGATCAGCAGGCGGTGCGCAAACTGGCTACGCAACAAGCGGCCCAGCAGACCCCCAATACCGTGAATAGCGACCGTGGCATTATCAATGCCAAGGCCTGACGCCAAGCCACACACGGGGCTGCGGTCGGATCAAGATTGACCGGCCAACCGCCCCCACCCGCGCCCGGTGCCCGTCTGGAAAGACCACCGGGCGCAAATTTTTTGCGGCTAGCGCTTTATGGTCGTCAGCCGCAGTTGACCTTCCGCCAAAAATGGTGTCACCCGAACCAGACCGTGGCAGAGGGGTTAAACCACTGGACTCCGCTTGCGTTATATGTGCCTGTTCTCAAGCCTACAAGCCGGGTTAAATCTTCTCGACGAGCCACGAGCACAGGAATAAAGTCAAAATCATGAAAAAGGACAGACCGGGCAACGCGCCGTCAATCATCTGTTAAATTCATGTGCATACCCACCACAACTACGGATAGAAATTGGAAGCGGATATTTCTGGCCGTAGAAACATTCGTCGGCTTGGGCGGCTATTATGGCATTATCTTGAGGGTGACTCACCGCTACGACGAGCCTTGTCATCCACACATGGTGACGGCTTTTAGATTTTTTGAGCCGATGTTGACTCCCATGTTTTGGAGTTTTCTGGGGGCCGCCTTTTTCCTGATATTGGCCAGCCCATTTTTTCTGCGTTCGCTCCGCGGGACGGCACTGTGTGCGTGGCTGGTTGGAGCGACCGGATTATTGTTGGCTGGATTATTTTTCACCCGATGACGCAGAGGCCTAAATGACCGACTGCACCCCTTCCCAAATCGTCCTTGGTAAATCGTAATTCCCAAAAGCTGAAATTACTACTCAAGACATTGGTTGTGCTGATCAAAAATCCTTGAATTCATCCGACGACGGATTGCTCCGGCCATTGGCGTTGCCTGATCCCTCAAACTTGGTGTGATTGCGACCATTTCCCCGGAATGGCGTGGACCGGGTTGCTGTGGGACGAGAGGTGCGGACGTCGTTGGCCGGCAAGGGGGCGGGGGCTGTTCTGCTGGCGGCGCTCGGTTTGCTGTCACCGACCATCTGAATTAATTCCGTCACCATTTCTTTCAAGGTTGCGGCTTCGGCGTTGAGTTCCTGCGCGGCGGACGCGCTCTCCTCGGCGCTGGCCGCGTTGCTTTGGGTCACCTTGTCCATCTGTCCGACGGCGGTGTTGAGCTGGGTGATGCCTTGAGTCTGTTCACGCGTGGCTCCGGCGACTTCGGCCACAAGTTCATCCACCTGGCGCGCCTTGAGGGCAATTTCCAGCAAGGTTTCGGCGACTTGTTTACTGATCCCGACGCCTTGGGTGGTTTTGAAGATGGCCCCTTCGATCTTGCCCGCGGTTTCCTTGGCGGCTTGGGCGCTGCGTTGGGCGAGGTTGCGGACTTCGTCGGCGACGACGGCAAAACCCATGCCGGCTTCCCCGGCCCGCGCGGCTTCGACGGCGGCATTGAGCGCGAGGATATTGGTTTGGAAGGCGATTTCATCAATGGTCTTGATGATCTTGGCGATGTCGTCGGAAGAAACCTTGATGGCATCCATCGCGGCGCTCATCGTCTGCATGTCACTGGTGCCCTGGTCGGCAGCGGTGCGGGTCTGCTTGGCGAGGTCATTGGCTTTCTGGGCGTTTTCCGCATTGCGCTTGGTCATGCTGGACATTTCCTCCAGCGACGAACTGGTCTCTTCCAGGGACGCCGCCTGGTTGCTCGCGCCTTCGGCCAATGACTGACTGGAGGAAGAAACAATGTTGGCCGAGCCGATCAGGGTTTGTGACACCAGCCCCAAGGCGTCCGTCAGTGAACCCAAGGCGCGGCGGACGCGGGTGGAATTCAGCGTGACCAGCACCACCGCGAGGACGGCAAAGCCGACGCTGAGTGAGCCGAGCCAGATGACCACCTGCCGGATGCGGCCAAAGCTTTGCACGGTCAGGCTGGTGCGTTCATCGGCCACCTTGCTGCAATAACCATTCAGAGCATCGCCGGCGGCATTTAGCTGAGCGACCTTGGGAGGAACATCCTGGTCGAGCAGCTTCATGGCGCCGGCAAAATCGGCGTCCAGCTGGCTGCGGACCTGGGCCATTATTTTGACGTAGTCATCGAAGTCAGACTGAAGACTGGCGACATATTGATGGCCTTCGCCGGTCGGATATAATTTATTCAGCTGCTGAAGCGTGTCGGTGCTTTGTTGCAGGCCGGCGTCCGTCTCGGCGATTTTTGCGGCCCGGTCCTTGTCTTGAGCGAACATGAGTTCATAGGAATGCAGCCGGTAGATGTCCAGGCCGTGTTGCAGCGAGGCCAGCAGGCGCAGGCTGGGCAGACCTTCCGCCTCCAGCCCGGTGACGGCGCCCACCCCGTGGTCACACACGCGCCAGAAGACACCGCTCTGAATAACCAGAAACACCAACAGCAAGCCGACGACGCCTTGGATGACGAGGAAGCTGCGCTTGATGGAGATCTGACGGTTCGTTTTCATATTATATTTTAAGAAATCCCGAAGCGCCGCTTTCGCGGCGCGTGGGATTACTTAATTTCAATTTTTTTAACGCCGGACAGGGTGGCATCCGCCGGCACGATGGCGATAGCCCCTTTGGTCGAGGCGACCAGCGCCACGAGGGACGCGGTGTCATCCGCCGACTTGGGCTGCTTGCCGCGACCGGAAAACATCAGCCGCTTCCAGAAGGTTTTAAACGTGTTGGCATCCATGCCGGAGACCTGCTGGATCGCGGCGTCCGTCTGGTCCGGCATGACCGCGATGATGATGGACTGGCCGCCATCCCAATACTTGGTGTTTGCGGTGTAAATGTCCTTGAGTGCATCCGCCGACAGGCTGTCAGCCGGGACACTGGAGTTGGCGATGACCACCGCACCATCGAGCGCCCGAGCGCGCAACGAACCAACCCCAAGCACGGCGATGAATAATCCGAGTTTCAATATGAATGATTTCATGTTCAGCTGCTTTGATTATGATCAGATGGGTTACGGTTGGTTAGAAACTGAACGTCGTTTTCACGGCCAGCATGAACCAGCCGTCGCCGTTTTGATTCGCCGGCGGGTTGGAGAAACTGTCATTTAGCAGCCCGGTGCCGTGGTTGTAATGTCCTTCAACCTTGAGAACCCACCAAGGCTTGGGATCAAAGCGGAGAGAAAGCGCCCAATCGGACTGATAAGTCGTGGGACCATTAATTTTATTCAGGTCGGTATAAGCCTCAGTAAAATAAGTGCCGGTTTCAAACCATTTATTGAAGCGATAAGCCGCGCCCACATAATAGGCTTCGGGGGTTGAGTAAGTGTGAGACCCGACCGTCTGACCACCGGATTCATTGTGCGCATCGTAATATTGAATCCGGTTTTCCGCCTGGAACGTCCAGTTTTTCCTGACGTATTCCAGCGACAGCATGCCTTCCGTGGCATCGACACAGCCGGTCAGCGGGGCAAAATGGTTATTGAGCGGATAGAACGGATTATATGCGGCGTAATCATAGCTGAAGCGAAAAGCTTGGTATCCGGCGACCCCCACGCGAAAACCTTCGAGCGGAGTGTTCCACCAGAGTTGGCCGCCCACCTCGGGAAATCCATTAACTCCGTAGTATTTGGTGTAGGGACTGTTCAACGAACTTTCCAGCCAGCGGGCGACGCCGCCGTTTTGGGCGAGATTGACCATGCCGGCATAAATTTCATAGGAAAGATCGCCCCCTTTACCCAGGCCAATATCACCGTAGACGGAGCCGCCATCCAATGAAGCGGTAAAATCGCGCCAGCGGCTGTCGTATAAACCTTGCGGCAGAATCACGGAAGTCCGCGCCAAGTCAACGGATTGAATGGCGTTGTAAATGCCTTCCGGACGAATAATCCGTCCGGCGCGAAAGTTGAAGGCATCGTTGATGTTGTAATCAATCAACCCATAATCCAGCACCGGATCATACTGGCCGACATTGCCGACATCGAACATGAATCCCTGGGCGGTGATATGGGTGTGCGGAAACGGATCCATCGCGACATTCACCCCCGCCTCGAAGAATTTCAGCGAGCCGCTCTTGGTATTGTCGGCCAGATAATTATACTGGCTGGAAGCCAGCAAGCCCTGGCTGGCGAAGCCGTGGAAATCCAGCGACGGCAGGTTGGTGTTGATGCCGGTCAGGGCCACCTCATACGCCTGCGCGCCGCAGCCGGCCAAGATGGAGGCAGTAATGGAAAGGACGAGCTTGTGAGCGTGGTATTTGTTAATCATAACGATGTTCGCCACCCCTCATCGGTTGAATCGTCCCGGACTTAATTGATTTTTCAAAAAGTGCCCGGCGCCAACTCAACTGGTGAATTGGCCGGCTTAAGATTCACCCACTCCAGATGAGGCAGCCCAGCGCCTGCTAATTAATATATGGTGCGCCTCGTGATCGTTACGGGCGGGTTGATTCGCGAAATCTGCGGTTTGGCGGCCAACTGTCTCTTTTTATACAACATCAAGCCGGTTGGCGGTGCAAAACCCGGTTTTTTGCGGTTTTGATGGGTATATGACGTTCCAACGCCATCCCCGGCCATTCCAACGCCATCCCCGTTTCGTCAGTCGGCATCCCGGACTTGGCCCACGGCATCCCGGCTGAGGCCGTTGACGTCCCGGGCGGGACCGGTGCGTTCCCCGGTTGGCCGCCCGGCAGCCCTTCGGCGGCCGGGCGCTGGCCGGCGGTTTGGCTTTGGCCCGCAATTTCAGTTTCTTCCGTCCCCGCCGCCCCGTAAAATCTGGCCGTGCTGGAATCCCTCATCGCCCAACTCGCCGCCGCGCAGCCGCTCGCACCGGACCAAGTGCAACAGGCCGTCGATTGCCTCACGACTGAAGGCGTGCCGGCCCCGGTCAAGGCGACGTTCCTCCTCGCGCTCGCGGAAAAGGGCGAGACCCCGGGGGAGATCGCGGCGTTTGCGGCGGCGCTGCGCGAAAAGTCCGTGCCGGTGCCGCTGGAACAAAATTGGCGCGAGTCGCGCGCGATCCTGGACATCGTCGGCACGGGCGGCGACCGGCTGGGGACGTTCAACATCTCGACGACCAGCGCACTCGTCTGCGCCGCCGCGGGCGTGGCGGTGGCCAAGCATGGCAACCGCGCGGTCACCTCGCAGGCCGGCAGCGCGGACGTGCTGGAGGCGCTGGGCATCCGCATCGACCTGACCCCCGCCGAGGCCGCACGCACGCTGCGGGAGCAAAACTTCGCCTTTTTCTTCGCGCCGCAATTTCATCCGGCGTTCCGGCACATCGCCGCCGCGCGGAAACTGTGCGCGGAACGCGGACGGAGGACGATTTTCAACCTGCTCGGCCCACTGCTCAACCCGGCGCGGCCGTCGGCAATGCTCATGGGCGTGCCGAGCGTGGCGTGGTGCGAACCGTTGGCGACCGTGCTGCAGTCCCTCGGCGTCCGCCGCGGGATGGTGGTCACCGGAAAGATCGGAAATCAGCCGGCGGAAACGGGAAATGCCTTGGATGAGCTGTCCACGCTGGGGGACAACCACGTGGCGGAGTTCTACCATGAGCGGGGGTTCACCGCGTCGGTGCTGACGCGGGAAAATTTTCCGTTGCAGCCGGCGCGGCTGGTGGATTTGCTGGGCGGCGACAAGTTTCAGAACGCCGAAATCACGCGGCGCATCCTGCGCGGCGAGGAACGCGGTCCCAAGCGCGATGCGGTGCTGCTGAACGCGGGCGCGGCGCTATTCGTAGCGGGCGCGGCGCGGTCGCTGGCCGAGGGCTGGAATTTGGCGGGCGAAACGATCGATGCCGGCGCAGCCACCGCAAAGCTCACGACGCTGGCGGGCTGATCACTCCGAAAGGTGGCCGGACTCGACCGCCGCGTAGTGCAGGCCAAGGTTGTGCTGGGCGGTCTTGTTGCCCTGGCGCGCGGCGCGGATGAACCATTTGACGGCTTCCGTGGAGTTCTGTCGAACGCCACGGCCGGTCTGGTAGCAGAGGCCGAGATTGCATTGGGCATCGGCCAGTTCCTGTTCGGCGGCGAGGAGATACCATTTGGCGGCCTCGGCAAAATCCTTGGCCAACACCTGGCCGGACTCGTAAAAAACGCCGAGGTTGAACTGCGCGGCCGGGTAACCGCGTTCGGCGGATTCGCGATACCATTTCACCGCCTCGGCGTGGTTCTGCGGGACACCCTGGCCGGTTTCGTAAAGCATGCCGAGATTGAACTGCGCCGCCGGGTCGCCCTGTTCCGCCGCCTCGCGCAGCCACTTGGCGGCCTCGCTGTATTCCTGCGGGACGCCTTGCCCCATCCAATAGCTGACGCCGAGATAACATTGCGCCACCGGATCGTTTTGCTCGGCGGAGCGGCGAAACCATTTGACGGCCTCCTGATGATTCTGCTCCACGCCCTGGCCGTTCTGATAACAGACGCCAAGGTAGCATTGCGCCTGCGCGTCGCCTTCCTGCGCGGCGGCGCGCATGGCTTCGAACGTATCCCAAGATTTGCGGACGATGGACATTTTTACCAGCCAAGGGAGCATAACTTCGGTCCCCGTGAACACAAGCCGTGAATTCTCCGTTGCCGCCGCCGGAACGGAACGCCGGTGGGTCGCGCGGACGATGATACCGGAGGAAAACATTTTCACTTCCGCGCCAACCGAATGCCTGCTACAACCTGCGCATGGCAACGCAATTGAAGATCGGTTTCCTCGGCGCCGGCAAAATGGCCGCCGCGCTCGCCCGCGGCTTCGTGCACGCACAGCTGGTGACGGCCGGACAGTTGGTGGCCGCCGATCCCTTTGCTGATGCGCGCAAACAGTTCACCGCCGCCACCGGCGCCAAGACCGTCGCCGCCAACTTGACCGTCGCCCGCGCCGCGAACGTTTTGATCCTCGCCACCAAACCGGATCAGGTGCCGGCGGCGCTGGCGGAAATTTCCGGGGCGTTCACCAAAAATCATCTACTCATCTCCATCGCCGCCGGCGTGACGCTCACCCGGCTCGAAGCTGCCCTACCCGCCGGCGGACGCGTCATCCGCGTGATGCCCAACACGCCCGCCCTCGTTGGCGCGGGAGCGGCCGCCTTCGCGCTGGGCAAACACGCCACGGCCGCCGACGGCGAACTGGCAAAAAAATTGTTGTCGGCCGTCGGCCTGGCGATCCCCGTAAAAGAAAGCCTGCTCGATGCCGTGACCGGCCTGAGCGGCAGCGGACCTGCCTACGTTTACCAGTTCATCGAGGCGCTGAGCGACGGCGGCGTAGCCGCGGGCCTGCCGCGCGACGTGGCGACCCAGCTCGCCGCCCAGACCGTTTTGGGCGGAGCCAAAATGGTTCTGGAAACCGGCCAGCATCCCGGCACGTTGAAAGATCAGGTGACCAGCCCCGGCGGCACAACGATTGAGGGTTTGCACGAGCTGGAAAAAGGCAAGCTGCGCGCCACGGTGATAAGCGCTGTCCGCGCCGCCACAGATAAATCACGGAAGCTGGGCCAGGGCTGACCTGCGAGCGATTGAACCAACCGGTCACTGACCAACTGACAGCCCCGGGTTATCCGCCCCGGCACTGGCACAGCGCACAATCCAAAGGCAGCCTGAAAAATCTTGCAAGCGGTAACCCGGCGGTTATGCTATTAACCCTTTTGACTGCACCCATAGCTCAATTGGATAGAGCGGCTGACTACGGATCAGCAGGTTTCAGGTTCAACTCCTGATGGGTGCACCACTCAAGAACTTCAATGTTTTCAATATCATAGCGAATCCAATTCGTTCCGGATTAAAATGACTGTTAAATCACCGCCGCCACTTTGCTGCCACTTTTTATTTCCCCGGGGAGTGATCGCCCAGCAGATCATCATCACTACACAGCGTACCACAGCCCATCACAGCATTGTTTAGGCTAGCAACCTCTGCTGATATTGATGATACGCGTAGGTATTTGGCTCTCCCCTGCAACAGCCCCTCCGTTCGTGTAATAAGCCTTCGGTAGAGGTACTCGTTCTCTATCAGTCCCCCGTGCAATTCCGCACGGGGGACTTTTCGTTTCAACCCTCCACCGAAAGGATGCTTATGTCCCCTCAAGCTGGTTGGATTCTACAGGAAGAAATCGTTCCCCGTCTGCGCTCCGCCATTCCACGCACCGTCAACTGCGTCGGCTCAGAAGATCACGCGGAGCTGATCCAGGACGCCACCGTCATGGCCGCCCGGATGATCGACCGGGTCGAAGGCCAGGGAAAGCTCGGCACGATCACCGCGAGCAACATCGCGTACTACACGATTCAACACTGCAAGTCAGGTCGTCGTGCCAATGGCACCAGTTGCGTTGACATCATGGCCAGTTCAACGCAATTAAACGGCTCCACCCGACTGCACTCGCTCAACGAAATTGTGGCCGAGGATGAATGCGGGCTCGAGATCTTCGAGCTGCAGGACGTGTTGTCCAACGACCACGAAGACCCGGCCACGGTAGCCGGGCGGAAGCTCGACTGGGACAGGTTCTTGGACCAGTTGTCCCACATCGAGCAGTTGGTGATCGAGTTCCTGTGCGCCGGCAAGACGCTCCGGGATGCCGCGCGACAGGTCGGCCTGAGCGATTCGGCCATGCAGGGCTACCGCCATAAAATCGCTGCGAAGATCTTGGAGTTCATGGGCGTCGATGTGCTCGTGGATCTCGGCATCGAGCCCAGTTGGCGGATCAACCTGGACTGCACGCGCGCCGCGCAGGCGTGCCGGTATGAACGCCGGGCGTTGGCGTGAACGGCGTAATTGAACAACATCAACGGCCGGGGTTCGCGTGGACCCCGGCACATCCACAAGGAACAACATGGAAGATTTAGCATTAAGCATCGCCCTGATCATTCTGGCGCTACTGGCGATAGGCCTGGTCTGGAACATATGGCCGTTCATCGTCGGCGCGCTGGCATTGATTGGCGCGGCCCGGGTGTATTGGGTTTGGAGAAATCGCTCGCGTGGAGAGTGAGCCTCGCATCTGCTCCCGGCATTCCTGCCGGGGGTGGATGGCGGGGATTCGGTGGGAAAGCGGTGTGCCTTTTGTTTACCTGTCATGCCACTTGCCACTTGCCACTTTAGGACTTTAGGACTTTAGGACTTTAGGACTTTAGGACTTGCGGACTTACAGGCTATAGTGTAATGTTTTTATCTATGGGAATTAAAACAAAAACTAAAACGGTTCCGGAGGTCAACCTGCCGGAAGTGAAACTAGCATCGGCTGAAAAAGTCTTGCGCGACATTGCAAAACGCAACGGCGAGGTGATCCGAAAACGCCGCTCAGTCACTCTAAAAGAGAACCTTGGCGATGGTTATGCGGTAATTGACCCCGATAGAAACATGTTGTTGTCCGGTGGCAACACTAGCGATGGGTGCGATTTGTCGCTGGCCGACCTTGCGGATAGGTATCGAAAGGATGGCAAAAAAACACCCTGGCAGGGCCTTGTAATCAAGGCAATCCAGGCCGGCAAAATATCCGAGTAAAACACGACCACATTGAAATGCTCACACGGGCAGCGTCGGGCTTGCTCGTGTGAACTGTTTCTGACGGTTGCATCGCCCGCGTGGGGGCGGGTGAGCGCGGCATCTGCTCCCGACATTCGTGCCGGGGGTGGATGGCGGGTGTTGGCCCGTTTTGTTTAGCAATCAAATCTGGGGGAGGGGAGAGCCGGAATCGGCCTGAATTAGCCGCTATTGAAACGGTAATATGCCCGTTTTCAATGGCTAGCAGAAATGTGAAACCAGATTTCAAAAGGAGTCTCCGGTCGCGCGGCCAATGCCGTTGCCACAGCTTCCGTGAAGTTGACCGCCGAGCCGGCCTCCGAATAACGGCCTACCAAATCGCCCCCTCCGCTCCGGTGGATGGTTTTCCCGTCAAGCGTGATCCACTTGTTGAAATTCCATTCCTGGGTCGGAGCTTTTCCAGAAAGCAGGCGAATCTTCAACAAAACACCGGTCAGGTTTTCATCCTTGATGACTTTGAGCTCGAGGCCGGAAGCCTGTGGTTCGGGGTTGGCCCCGAAGGCATTCAGAAACGCGACGAAGTTATTCGCGTCGAGCTGCTTGCCCCGAAAGGCTTCAACGCTTGCCGCAAATATTGTATCTGGATGGGCGCTGTCGTCCGCCCACTCAATTGCCGTGTTGGGCCTGGGCCAGCTGCAAGCCGATTTCGTCTTTGTGATAATCGAACACGTGGGCGATGGCTCGCTCGGGGGTGAAAGTCCAGTCATCACCAGCGCCGGTGAGATAGTCCCCAGTGAGGTTTCGGATTTAAACTTTGATGGAGGTGGTTGCGCTCATTTACGACTGATTCCCCGGTATGACTGGGGTTGAAGGGAGGCCGGTAGATAAAGTGGATGAACCGGGATGAGTCCGTCTTTGGCCAGCTTCAGGTATCGTGGCATCACTTATATTGCATCCGCCCAATCACCACAGAGCAGTTTGGCCTGCTCCAAAACAGTTTGCGTGGCTTTCTCCTGCTTGTCCGGCGGGTAGCCGTATTTGCGGAGGATGCGGCGGACAAGGACGCGGATTTGTGCCTGCGCTGATTCCCGCAGCGTCCAATCAATCGTCACGCTTTTGCGGACGTGGGAAACCAGTTCGCGCGCGATTTCTTTTAGCGTCGGTTCGCCGAGAACTTTCACCGCGCTGTCGTTGGTTTCCAAGGCATCATAAAATGCCACTTCGTCATCGCTCAAGCCAAGCTCTGCGCCACGCTTCTGGCCTTCGCGCATTTGCTTGGCCAGATCAATCAATTCCGCGATGACTTGCGCGGCCTCGATGGTGCGGTTTTGATAACGGCGAATGGTGGCTTCCAGCATTTCCGCGAAGGAGCGGGACTGGACAAGATATTTCTTCGAGCGGATTTTCAGCTCGTTGTTCAGCAGCTTTTGCAGCAACTCCACCGCAAGATTGCGTTGCGGCAGGTGTTTCACCTCGGCCAGGAACTCGTCGGACAAAATCGAGATGTCTGGCTTCTTCAAGCCGGCGGCATCAAAGATGTCTATCACCCGGTCGGAAGAAATGGCGCGGGAAACAATCTGCCGCACGGCCAGTTCCAATTCTTCCGGTGATTTTCCGCCGCCTTCACTGATGCTCTTGGCCAGCACCGCCCGGACTTCCTGAAAGAATCCAACTTCATCGCGAATTTCCAGCGCTTCGTCATTCGGCACGGACAACGCAAACGCCTTGGAAAGTTCCGTGACGGCCAGCAGGTAACGCGGCTTGCCGTCCTTTTGCTGCAACACATGCTCGGCAGCCTGCGCGATGAGCGGCAACCGTTTCGCCGCAGCGGTTTCGGCGGCGGCTTCGTAATTAAACCCGTGCAGAATGGCGCAGACCCGCTCGTATTTCTCCAGCATCACGGCGACGGCTTCTTCCTGGTCCAGCGTGATGTCGCCTTTGCCTTTGCTGTTCGTGTAATCAGCCAGCGCCTGTTTCAATTCCTCGGCCAGTCCGAGATAATCCACGACCAAACCACCCGGCTTGTTGCTGAATACTCGATTCACCCGCGCGATGGCCTGCATCAGACCGTGACCGCGCATCGGCTTGTCCACATACATCGTGTGCAGGCTCGGCGCATCAAAGCCGGTCAGCCACATGTCGCGCACGATGACGATGCGGAACGGCTTCTTCGGATTCTTGAACGCCTTCGCCAGTTCTTCGCGCCGGGGTTTGCTGCGAATGTGCTGCTGCCATTCCAATTTGTCGGAAGCCGAGCCGGACATGACAATCTTCATCGTGCCTTTGTCATCGTCGTCGTGATGCCAGTCCGGGCGCAGCTTCTGGATCGCCTTGTAAAGCTCCACGCAGATGCGGCGGCTCATGCAGACCACCATCGCCTTGCCCTCCATCGCGTCGTAACGCGCTTCCCAATGCTTCACCAAATCTTCGGCCACAAGCGCGATGCGTTTGTCCGTCCCGACCATCGCTTCCAGTTGCGCCCACTTCCGCCGCAGGCTCTCCTTCGTGGATTCCTCGGCGTCTTCCGTCACTTCTTCAAAGTTCGGATCAATCTTCGGGCGTTCCTCCGGCTTCAAATCAATCTTCGCCAGCCGCGCTTCGTAATAAATCGGCACGGTGGCCTTGTCTTCCTTCGATTGCAGGATGTCGTAAACGTCAATGTAATCGCCGAACACGGCCTGCGTGTTCTTGTCCCCGCTTTCAATCGGCGTGCCGGTGAAGCCGATGAACGACGCCTTGGGCAGCGCATCGCGCATGTGCTTGGCGAAACCGTCAATGAAATCGTATTGGCTGCGGTGCGCTTCGTCGGCGATGACCACGATGTTGCGCCGGTCGGACAGCAGCGGATGCTTCCCGCCTTTTTCATTGGGAAAGAATTTCTGGATCGTGGTGAACACCACGCCGCCGCTGGCAACATCAAGCAGCTTGCGCAAATGTTCCCGGCTCTCCGCCTGAACTGGTATCTGCCGCAGCAACTCCTTGCAAAACGAGAAAGTGTCGAATAGCTGGTCGTCCAGATCGTTGCGGTCGGTGAGCATGACGATGGTTGGATTCTCCATCGCCGGGTGCTGCACGATTTTGCCGGCGTAGAAGACCATCGAAAGACTCTTGCCGCTGCCCTGCGTGTGCCAGATGACGCCCGCCCTACGGTCGCCGTTTCGCGTAGCGCAGGCGTCCTCGCCTGCGGGTTCACCCGGCGTCCCGCCGGGTGTTCGTCCGCGCGGCGAGACGCCGCTCGAACCCGCAGCCGGGACGGCTGCGCTACACTGCTGAACGCCCGCCGCCCGCAAGGTCGTTTCCACCGCTTTGTTGACGGCGTGGAATTGATGATAGCCCGCCAACTTCTTAGTGACCTTTTCGCCGTCATCTTCAAACACGATGAAGTTGCGGACCAAGTCCAGCAGGCGGGCCTTGTCGAACACGCCTTTGAGCAGCGTTTCCAGTTGCAACGAACCGGGCGGCACAAGCTCCTTGCCCGTGATGGTGCGCCACGTCATGAAACGCTCCCAATCCGACGTGACCGTGCCGAGCCGCGCTTCGTGGCCGTCGGAAATCACCAGCAGCGCGTTTGAATTGAACAGCGACGGGATTTGCGCCTTGTAAGTCTGGAACTGGTCGAACGCCTTGCGAATGGTGGCCTGCTCATCCGCAATGTTTTTGAGTTCCAGCACCGCCAGCGGGATGCCGTTAATAAAAACGACAACGTCGGGGCGACGGTTGAAATGGCCTTCCTCCACCGTGAACTGGTTGACCGCGAGAAATTCGTTGGCCTCGGGATTGGCAAAATCAATCAGCCAGACCTTGTCGTGAACGATCTCGCCCGCCTTGTTGCGAAACTCCACATCCACGCCTTCCACCAGCAGCCGATGAAACGCGCGGTTATTTTCGATGAGCGTGGGATGGCTGATGAGCCGGATTTTTCTGAGCGCCTCTTTGAGGCCTTCCAGCGGAATCTTGGGATTCAAATCCTCCAGCTTGGTTTGCAGCCTGTCGAAAAGAAAAACCTGCTTGTAATCCGAACGCTCCGCCGCCGCTTCGCCCGGTGCAATCGCCAGCCCGGACAGAATTTCGTAGCCAAGCCCGCTCAGCCAATCGAGCGCGGCCTGTTCTACGATGGATTCGTTGATGGGAGCACTCATTATTATGCTGGTCAATTCAATCCTTTCGCAGGACGGCTATTGTTCGTATTACTCGAATGAGTGTCCAAAGGTGGAACTCCATGAGGTGATTGGAGTAATCCTGGAGGGTTCATAAAATATACAATGACAAATAGCGCAAGCGCACCGCCCGCCGAGATTAAACCCCGAGCCCAGAGAGGCATTTTGATATTAATAAATCCGGGCAAAGCAGCCCCTACGCCTGCCGCTGCTAACGATAGAACCACTCGAAAAACAAGTTCTTGAAATGGAGTCGGGGATGGAAAATTAATCGCTAGAACTATTAAAACTATTATAAATATGACCCCAAAAATTATTGCCGTTGGCAAGACCCAACGAGGATAACTAACTGGATGTTCAGGATTCTCATCTTGGACTTTCGCCTCATTTTTCATTCCGCCATTTTGACGAATCAATAAGTCCGCAAGTGTTTGCTTTTTTAATAACTCATCTTGCAAAGCCTTTAACCGTTGAATTTCTTGCTCATTTGCTTTCTTTTCGGTTAACAAAGCTTGCTCTCTCGCTGCCGCTTCACTCAAATCAGCATCGCGTTTCTCAGAAGATTGCTTTGTTAGCTTAAGCTCCTCCTGTATCCGCTCCTCCTGTAAACGAAGATCGGCGATTTCCTTGTCTTTCTCGGCAGCATAAGTCCGCTCAAGCCGTTTCAAAATTGTTCGCAGATTTGATTCGGTAATGCCTTCGACTTGACCTCTGGTCACCTCCATTAACTCGTTGGGTGCTTTTAGAGAAAGGCGTAATACTTCATGGTCCTGTTCGCTGAATCTACCTTCAGCTTTTAGGCGGTCAATCTCTGCCAGATACGCCTTCCAAACATTCTGTGGAGGATGCATAGCAGCATAGCAGCTTGAGAGAAGCTCGGTCCGCGCTAGGTCGCCTGCCTGAGCAGGATTCTTCAGCCAGGTCAGGTGAGAAAGATGAAAATCAGTGATTACGGCTGAAAATACCCACCCGTCATTTTCTTCCTTTTGCTGATGGAATGCAGCGCGCGAAAGGGCGGTATTAGTGGTTAAAAAGACATAACCGCAATCTTCAATTCGCGAGACGCGGCGTCCTCGTCTAAGAGCGAAAATGCTCCTAACCACATGAATATCGTGGTCGGCAGCCCTTCCGAGCATATAGCCAAGCTCTTCTTCTAGCTCTGCTCGCAGCGCAGCTTCGTCAATTTGAAAACGATAGGTGGTTGCATCGTATGATGGACTTGCCAGGGTTGAAATATAAAGCTTCTTAAGTAGCTCCTCCAGTTTGCTTTCAGCTAAGATGACATCAGCTATACCACGCCCGCGTTTGCGGAGCTCCTCAACCACCGGCCCTTTGGCACCCCCCATTTGAAAACCTCGCGTAATTCCATTTAGCACCGAGCGGAGTTCATCTTTTGTTTCGGGAAAGACACACAGGACTCCGCCGAGTCGCCGAACCGAGTCGAGTAAACCTCTAGTATTCTCAGTATCAATTGTGGCTTCAAGATCGAGGGCTTTTAAAAGCAAACGTGTATCCAACACAAAGTTGACATTTTTAAATCCTGTCCCTTTGTCTTTTAGGTCTGGACACAATAATGCATTTGCCAAGATATGGCTCTCGACCAGCGTTTTAACGCTGTCGAATACTGCGGGAACGTTTTCCGCGCAATTTTTAACAAAAGACGCAACAATGAAGTGTTCCGAGGCGGTTTCCACACCGGGGTCGGGTAGTGGGCTTCGGAATTCTGTATGTCGAACAAATACGATAGAATACTTTTGGACAAATTCATTGAGCGCTGCTGCGGTCTGCTCCTCGCTCCACTCTAGGTTATATTGTGCGAGCACGTATTCACTCAGTTTTTGCAACACCTCATTGATCCGACCCGCCGCAACTTTGCGGTCGTTCAAGATCGAAGATTTTGGCAGTTTAATTATTTGAAACTGGTATCCATCTATCGTTGGTTTGATAATTTCCGGCTTTTGAAGGCGCTTCAAGTATATGGCAAGAGTTGCCACTGGAATACGCAAGCCGAATTCTCTTTGGATTATCTCATGTATCGTTGCTGCGTCGAAACTAGACGTTTTGATTTGGTGCAATGCTTCGATCACAAAACCGTTAAGATAATCAAGATAATCATTGCCTTCGCCCATTTGAAGGGAAAGTAAAGCGAGGCTTGAAAGTGATGTGTTCAGATTAGCTTCTGGTTGTGTATTCATAAGAGTCAGTTGGAGTTACAGCAACTTAGTTCGTTGCTTTTGTTGCAGCCGCACGACTTCAGGAGATGCCATTTCTGCCATGATTATTGTCAGGCGGTAGATGTCTCGTGGTTTACCATTCCAGCGAAAACAATGGCCGCGATCCTTTACCCACTTGGCGAAGCGGCCCGATGTGACTAGGTCATAAGAATAAATTTCGTGCCAAACCGTTTTGCGTGGTTTGCCACTGAACATAGGAATTTCTGTCAACCGCATGAAGCGCTGGCATGAAGGAGCACCCTCTAACGGCGGTATTTGTTTGAACCGGAACTCAATCGTGAAATTAGCAAGTTCACCTCGGATATCGTTGGGATTGATTTTGTGTGTTTTCATGGCTTCTAATTTTTTAGTGACGCAGGCACGCGCAACTCTCCCGACAGCAGCTTCGGCAGCAGCGCGTCGCGCAGCGCGGCGAGCGTGCGGGATTCTTGGCGATTGTTCTCGGCACGTTCGTAAAGCGGAGCGCAGGTTCGGTGAAACTCTTCAACCAGTTCCGGCTTGTTCGGCAACGGCACTTCAAGCGCGCCGATGATCTCTGGGCGAACGGCTGGATATGCGCCGCCGTCTGCTTGTTGGCCCAAATACTCAAAGACATCTGCTTGTGTCATCGCAGCTTGAATGAAACTCCACGGTGCTTTTATTGGCGTCAGCACGGCGAAGCCGGTTGAGCCGATGAGACTTGGCGATGGATTCAAGCAGAGGAAATACGCGCCGCGATCCGGGCGGACTGTGGAGAGGACTGTGTCGCCGTGGCGTAATCTGCGCCTTGCTCGACTTGGTTCTTCGCCGCGTGCGTAAGATTGAATGTTGGCGATGTTGCCGCGCATGACTTCCGAAATCTCAACGTATTCGATTCGGTCAAGCTCATCACCTTTGCCGAGCGTCCACGAATTGATTTCGCACAACTCGGAAATGGCCGCGTTGCGCCAGCCTTTGGGGAGGGCGGATTGGGTGGCGTCCACAAACCAGGATTTGAACAGGCTCTGGGCCAGCGCCTCCAGCGTCTCGTTCATCCGCCGGTTCAACTCAATCTTGTCGTCGAGCGCACCCAACACCGCAGCAATCCCGCGCTGTTCGGCAAGTGGAGGAAGCGGGATTTCCGACTGAGTGATGGCAGAGGTTGAAAGGTTTACTTGCACACCGCTGTTCGCTCTTGACCGGAGATAGTCAACGTGCGGTTGCCAGTTGGAATAGAAATAGAGAAATCGAGCATTCACCAAATCACGTCGCTTCACCCGAATGCAACCGACTCGTTGATTAAGCGCAAACCGACCAGCCTCACGAATCCACGCAGTGTTTGCTAAAATGGCGACACGATCTTTCATGTCTGTCATCGCGATTGCGATATCGCCGGTTTGTAGGAAGAACTTGGTCAAATCTCGGCCATATTTACGCGGGACAAAAACTGGCGAATCGTCTTCCTTGAATCCACCTCCTCGTTCGATGTAGCCCATCCGAAGAACTTCAATCGTGTCGTTAGAAGGGGGAACGTAGTCCGTGCTCTTGAATGCGAAGCCATTTATGAAATCGCAAACCTCTTCCAAGCGATAACTATTCCATTCATCAGGCATGGCTGAGTTCCTCTAGGTTCTTCCGAATAGCTTTCTCCAGCTTCGCCGACTCCGCGAATTGTTCTTCCAGGGTTGCCGTGAGTCGTTTCATCTTTTGTTTGAACGGTTCGCCGTCCTCTTCAACGTCCGCTGCACCGACGTAACGACCGGGCGTGAGGACGTAACCATGCGTTTGAACTTCCTCGAGCTTCACGGATTTGCAGAAGCCGGGTTCGTCAGCGTAAGCCGGTTTCGCGGCTTTGGATTTCCACGCGTGGTAGCATTCAGAAATCTTAGCAATCTCTTCGGCAGTCAGTTCCCGATGCACGCGGTCAACCAGTGTTCCCATTTTCCGAGCATCAATGAATAGCGTTTCTCCACGCCGGTCGTGGCACTTGTTGTTCTTCTTGTCGCGGGCCAGAAACCAGAGGCAGACGGGGATTTGCGTGGTGAAAAACAACTGGCCGGGCAGCGCGACCATGCAATCCACGAGGTCGGCTTCAATCAACGCCTTGCGAATCTCGCCTTCGTTCGAGGTTTGCGTGGACATTGAACCGTTGGCCATGACGAATCCCGCCACGCCCACGGGCGAGAGGTGATGGATGAAATGTTGTATCCAGGCGTAGTTGGCGTTGCTTACCGGCGGCATCCCAAATTTCCATCGCACGTCCTGCCGTAGATTTTCGCCGCCCCAATCGCTCATGTTGAACGGCGGGTTGGCGAGAATAAAATCGGCCTTGAGGTCGGGATGCAAATCCGCGCGGAAGCTGTCGGCGTTGCGCGGGCCGAGATTGGCGTCAATGCCGCGAATGGCGAGATTCATCCGCGCCAGTTTCCAAGTGGTGTAGTTGGATTCCTGCCCGTAAACCGCAATATCGCCCACGCGTCCGCCGTGTTCTTCCACGAATTTTTCCGAGGACACGAACATGCCACCCGAACCACAGCACGGATCGAACACGCGGCCTTTGTAGGGTTCGAGCATGGCGACGAGCACCTGCACGACGCATTGCGGGGTGTAAAACTCGCCGCCGCCCTTGCCTTCCGCGCTGGCGAACTTGCCGAGAAAGTATTCATAGACGCGCCCAAGCACGTCTTTGGATTTCGCCGCCGATTCGTTGAAGCCGATGTTGCTGATAATGTCCACGAGTCCGCCGAGCCGGACTTTGTCCAGGCTGGGCCGGGCGTAATCGCGCGGCAGCACGCCTTTGAGCGTGGGATTCTCGCGCTCAATCGCGCCCATCGCCTCGTCAATGACCTTGCCGATCTCCGGCGACTTGGCTTTGGCCTTGATGGTGTGCCAGCGGGCTTCGGGCGGCAGCCAGAAGACGTTTGCGGCCAGATATTCGTCGCGGTTCTCGGCGGCTTCGGCGCGCTGCGGTTCGTCCTTGATGAACCATTCGCCCTTGGGATTGGAGAAGCCGAACAGCAGTTGCTCGCGCTTTTCCTCGAAGGCGTCGGAGATGTATTTCAGGAAGATGAGGCCAAGGCAGACGTGCTTGTATTCCGAAGCGTCCATGTGCCCGCGCATCTTGTCCGCCGCCGCCCAAAGCTGGGCTTCGAAGTCCAGCGCCGAACCGTCCGCCTTTTTCTGACTGTTTGGTTTTGCCATGCAGGTTCGCGGGCATCGTAATCCGCAAAAGTAATATGGCAATTACAAACACACCGACGGATGGTCTGGCGAGATTTCGAGGGCAAAACATCTGGCAATGGAAAAAATAGCTGGCCTGCCGCGCTCACTGCGTAATTTGTTGCGCCAGCGGTTTGAGCAGGCCAAGTGGCGGCAAGTCAGAGGAGGTTTCCCATGAAGCCAGCCAGGATTACAAACTCCTAATGAATCAAAAGATAGCCACATCCGGCTGCACCAGCTCATTGAAGTGCTTGAAAATCATGCCCGGACATTGTCCGCTACTGGCGGTATCTATTGGCCAGCAGGAAATGTGGATGGAAGATTCGCGTATTCCTCTCTTCACCGCATCATGAACTTGTGGCCGCCGGTAACAACATGTGAAAAAGACGAAGGGCGTGAGTTTTCAAGTCATGGAGCGTTTCGCCCAGATGCGTTCCTGTGAGTCCCTTGCTGACGGCTTGTGCCAGAGTGGATTTGGCAAGTTTGGACGTTGCGCGCAAGCACAAGGAATCGCGCCGCTCCTCAATGCGTGCAGCCAATCCATCCCATGCCTTCGTCGTGTTTCCGTCCATCACATAGCCAAGCATTCCAGCAGAAGCTAGTTTTTTTGAATATTGCCCTTCTATGAAAGCCATCATTCCGTCATCACCTGCATACACGGCATATTCGGGTGAAATGCTACCGCCGGGATAAGATACATGGAGACGTTTTGATTCAAACGCAAAGTAGTCGCGTTGCGATTGGCAATGTTTGAAGCGCAAATCGAGACGACCGAGTCGCTGGCCATTTAAGCCAAGCAGCCAATATTGCGGAACAATATCGTAAGGTAGTTCACTGAATGTTGGATCATTTTGCAACCGTCCCGCTAAACGAAATGTAATATCGTCTTCCCATTCGCGCAGTTTCGGCGGCTTCATCCGCGACCAAGCTACGGCTACCGCCTCCAGAATTTCCGACAGATAATTGTCTCCGAACGGATTAAACTCTGCTGCTAGCTGTCCGCTGGAGATGGTGAATTTCATTTTCCCCTTGAATTCAAGTGCTCAAAGATGGCGTCGGCGTCGTTGAGCGCGGACGTGCGCGACCAGTTGCGCATAGTGGCGGGTTTTAGGATGTGGAGCCTGTCACGCTGGAAGTAATTAAAGCCACGGAGATAATTGAACGGTCCAATTTCACGTTGCGCTGCTTCGTCCACTTTTTTTAGCGCTTTCCAAAGCTCGTTATTGCCACCGGCATTTCTGTGTGGTTTGGTTTCATTTCCAAAGATGACCGTGAAAAAGATAAGGTTCAGTTCTCTAGATGCCATACTTTCGGTGCGAATGCGGATGCCTTGCTTACGGGCGCGGCGGTTCAGCACATCGCAAAGCGTGTTAGCATACCGCTCACGGTCGGGAAGTTCGGGAAACGCGAGCGAGGGAACGTCACTATCAAGGTTTGAACGATGGATGCTCGGTTGCCAGAGCGTGATTGTGTCTTCAATCAGGATGCGTTCAGTATCCGTCACGCGATAATAAGATTCGACGAGTGGCTCAAGTTTGACCCACGCGTTCTTCATCAACGTGGCTCTGGTTTTCGCATCGGCCTTTTTCCCGACATGTTCCACTTCTTTGAAAATTGCTGCCGTTTCAATAACAATTTCAGCCGAATTTTCAACGGCAAGTTCATGATCAGGCAAGGGGAATGGCAAATTAAGGCTCTCATAAAGATTAAATTGCTCGCGCCCAATCCCATTGCTGGAACCAGAGTGAAACGCTTGATATTCGACTAACCGCGAACCCATGATGGCTGTAAGGAACCTTAAAAGGTCTGCATCGCTGCTCGGCCCAGTGATTGATCGAAGCGCATTTTGAAAGCGGACTTTTCTTGCACAATAAGCTATTTTTGTAAATCCTTGACTGTATAGCACCATCGGAGGTGTGAAATTGGCCTCCGTTCGTGCAAACAAAACTTTTTTTGTAGAAGCTCCTAATTCTTCGAGTTTTTCACCAACAGTAATGAATTGGTCCTCAAATACGACTAAATCCAAGCCTTTGCTGTTGGCATCCAAAAATGGCTCATCCAACGGCCAGGGGAGCGAAACCGGCTCATAATTATCGCGTTTGCGGTTCTCGTGATATGGCTGAAATCCAGTTCCCCCAAGCCATCGCTTTTGTTTCCCTCGAACACCTACCAATTCAGACAGTGACGGTAAAAAATCCAGTCGCCTTAAAAAAGCTTCATCACGTTGCGTACCCCAAAATTTTCTGCTCCAACCGACTTGCAATTTTTTAAGTAAGATTGCTTCAACCACGTCGTTTTGCGGCACGAGCTTTTGATCATCCGGCTCAATCACTATCACACCGGTTCGGCGGTCAAAGCGATTTAGTTTTGGCGTCTCATAGGCGATGGTATGCTCCAATGTGGGCGTCGCTTTGCGATAGCGAAGGATGAAACACGGATGCGTGGCCTCAAACAATACAAAACGGAAATCAGCAAGTTGAACCATTTTTTCAACCGCCACAGTGCGAAACCAATCACCATCGAGCGTTCCATGCCGATTCACCAGAATAGTCGAGGGCAACAACAGGCAACCAATGCCATCAGTGCAAAGAAAATCCGGCGAGCGTTTGGCAAAATGCAGCGCGATTTGTTTGTCGCCACGGCTTTCCCACGGCGGATTGCCAATGACCAAGTTGAAATTATTTTTCAGCGGCAATTTATCTTTGAGGAAATCACCGTTCAGCACCACAGGCGTCTCCGGTGGTTCGCCATCTTTTTCCCAGAGCAACAGAGGCAGGAAATGGTCGGCGCGGATATGTTTTTTAAATTCATCCACGTCCGTCGGGTGGAGTTTTTCAAAGAGTGCGAGATAAAGGCTGAAGGCGGCAATGCGGCAGGCCACGGGATTAACATCCACACCGCAGATCTGCGTTTGCAGAATTTTCAGCAATTCTTTTGCCTTAGTCTGCTTGCTTGCGTCAGGATTTTGACGCAGCCATTGCTCCGCCAGCAGATTGAACATGGCGACCAAAAATATTCCCGATCCCACAGCCGGATCCAGTGTCCGCCAGTTGGCCGTTTGAGCGTAACGATTTTCCAACGCGATGTGCAGCGTGGTTTCTGCAAGATGCCGGGGCGTATAAAATGCGCCGTCGCGCCGTTTTTTGTCGAGGTTGTCCTTCATGAACTCCTCGTAGATAGCACTGATGGTCTCCACTGGAATGAAACGGAAATCGTAAGCCCAGAAGTCCAGCGTCAGATTGCCGGTCTTCATGTCGTTGGCGTTCAGAAAATCAGCGAGAATGTCGAGATGCGTTTTTTTTATGTCCCGTTCTTCCGCCACGAGCGCGGCGTCGAACATCGTGCCGTTGAATTCGTGGCGGAGTTTTTGAAAAAATTCCCGGTAGAGCAGTTGCTTGGCTTCCGCCACGGTCGGTCGCGCCAGGATGTCGGTCAGGCATTTCGTGCCCGTCGGATAATAGTGGGGTTTGATAAATTTCCGTGCTTCCAAAAATGACACGAACAATGCGCGGCCCAGCAACGCGTAAGCATGTTTTGGTTCCCAGCCGGCATCCTTCAGTCTCAGGGCGGTATGGACGAGATTTTCAATCAGGCAACGGTCAACTGTTTCGTTCGAAGGGAAAAATTGTGGACGGTCTTGAAAAAACTGGCCGGTCTCGATGGAACGCATCAAATGCGCGCACTCCAATGTTCCCGCAATATTGCCCAAGTCGGTTATCAGGCTTGGCAAATCGGTTTTGTCGTCGGCACCAGCGGGATTCGCCGGTTTTTTGACGGTGCTGTGAACTTCAACGTTGTTTGGTGTCAGAAAAATCAGCAATGGCACCAAGCCCTGATTCCAAACACTTCGATGTTTTTCGCGTTTTTGTTCCGTGGTAAAGCGCGTGCCTTCGCAAAGATAAACCGTCGGACGGCCATCTACACACAACACTCCGCTCAAATCCAGTTCATTCCATGCCAGACGAAGATAATGCGCGTAAGGAAGCAGCTCCGGCTGCCGCTCAATATGGTCAACTGACGACAGGAATATTGAGCCATGCGAAATATGGCTGCCAAATCTAGCTGCGCTTGTTCGAATGTTCGAATGGTGACGGGCATGGTTGCTCTGCTTCATTTTATTTCGTATCCAGACCGCCGCAATCTAAATCGTTTCTCAATCGGTTGGAAGCTGGATGTGTGAATTTCCGTTTCGTTGAAAAGGCGACCTTCGTCCCCGGTGGCCGCCCTGCCTTCGGATCCCGGTCAACACGTTTTGACCTGCAATAAATTGTCAGCGGTCGTGTCGTCAGGCCGGGTGCGAACATACCGCTTCTGCCCGGGCGTTTAGACCGATCCACGAGCAACCTGATGGGACAATCCCAGTCCAACATAGGGCATATGGTGACCTTTTATCCTCGATCCGTCGGTTTCCCGCGCAGCTCCATCCACACCCGCTCGTTCGCACCCCGGAACAAGGTATCGCAGACATGGAGTCACGGATTGCCCTCATCATGACCCAGATCCAGCAGGTCAAGGAACAGATTAAACTCCAGAAGGCGGACGAAAAATTCCAGACCCAGGCCGGAGCGGCGTTGGAGTATCTTAATCGGGACCTGACCGAAGCCCAAGACCGGCTGCATGAATACCAGACCCAGCAGCAAGATCTGAATTAGCCCCTCACGTCACGAGGTCAACCGTTGCAAATCAATCCGCTGGACAGATTTTATAAGCACATTTCGCCGCCGGGCTCGAAGAGCCGCGCGGCGCATCGCTATTCCAGTGACACCATGGGGTGAGCCAGTGGGCCGACGTTGACCTGGCCGGCGATGAAACGGCTGGTCAACCCTCATGCCCGGGACTAGCAGTAAATC
>Ga0302266_10000157_pt1 | contig 69072 bp, 64 predicted proteins | sample III_Bog_E1_2_FD_194559 | JGI IMG/M metagenome (GOLD analysis project Ga0302266, IMG submission 194559) | Peat permafrost microbial communities from Stordalen Mire near Abisko, Sweden - III_Bog_E1_2 | ecosystem: Environmental > Terrestrial > Soil > Wetlands > Peat | place: Sweden: Abisko...
CATCACACTGCTCGTTTTCCAGCCCATCTCAACGTTGTAATCAAACGCCCATGGACTTGTGCAGTGTCAGGGATGTCCCCGGTTCAATCTGTCAGGGATGTCCCCGGTCCGTACCCCCTGTCTTACCCCCCACCCCCCCCTGTGGAAATCCCCCGGTGTTCTGCATGGTTTTTCTCGTAACACGCCTGGTATCAACCTGTTACCTTTTCTTTCTGTTAATTAACCAGTAACATCAAACCGTTGATTTTGCCCATTTTTCAGTCCCAAAGTGGCCGATCTGGGGGCAGAAAGGCCGCTTTTTCGCATCTTCTACGCACTTCGTCGCTGGCCTCTTGACAATTGTTCAGCTCCGGCGCATGGAACGAGGAGAATCCAGTATCCCGCTTGCATCTTTCTTTTAATTGCGCTTTTTTGCCTTCGCAGACAGACGTTTGTCTTTGATGCGCGCCAGAGGATTGTTCGCTGGAATGGCCTTCGCATACTGAAGGTTTATTCAGGCTCAATGCCCTTCAGCGATATTACGGGAATCGGAACGGAGACCATGCCCAGCCAGCATGGACAACCCATGTATCGTATGACCCTCTTGACAGCGCACGGCTCCACGCCGCTCTCCGATGGTTATGGAGCAGGCGGGCAATGGTTCGAGAAGATGCGAGAGACGATCGATGCATTCATCCATCTGGAAAGAGCTGACGTTTCAGGACATTCTGTCAACTCCGGAGACTCGCAGTTGGATGCTTCGATTCGCTCGATGCTCACGCAGGGCCGCAGGATCGATGCGATCACACTGGTGAGGCAAAGTGAAAATCTGGATTTGACTCGGGCCGTCCAGCGCGTCAACGATCTTGAGAAAAGGTTGTAGGCAAGATAGCCCGATCAGGAACCTTTTCCCCTCCGTCAGTGTCCAACTAAACAGGGACTCCCCGGCGACATCTCTACGCCGCCGGGGCAAAGTGTACCCTTGAAGATGAGGGCTCTTGGATGCGCTTGATACGAATTCTGGTTACTTCGGCGGTGATTGCAATCTGCGCAGCGGGCGCAATTGCGCAAAATACGCCGGGCGCGAAAACTCCGAAGGCCGCCCAGAGTTCACCAGCGCCCGCGCCCAAGGCCCTGCTGCCCGAGGCCTTTGCCGGATGGGAGGCAGCCGGCGCGCCGCAAAAGCTCGCCGACGCCTCGCAGGCCGATGCTCCCAACGCCGCGGCGCTCAAGGAATATGACTTCAGCGAAGGCGTACTGGGCGAGTACAAGCGCGGCGGAGAAGAGCTCACGCTGCGCGCGCTCAGCTTCCATGACACGAGCGGCGCTTACGGAGCCTACTCCTACTATCGCCAGAACGGCTGGCCCAGGCAGGAGATCGGCGCGGGAGCAACCTCGGACCACAACCGCATGCTCTTCTGGGTGGGCACAACCGTGGTGGACGCAAGCTTCTCCCGCATCGGCCCCATGAGCGCCTCCGATCTGCGCGAGCTGGCCCAGAGCCTGCCGCTGCCCGACGGAGGCAAGGCGCTCATCCCGCCGATCCTGGCCGACCTGCCGCAGAGCAAGCTGGACGGCCAGACGACCCACTATGCCGTCGGGCCGGCCGGCTACAGCGGTGCAGGCGGCCTGCTGCCGCCGGAACTCGCGGGCTTCGATCTCGGCGCCGAGGCCGTCACCGCCAACTACTCGCTGCGCTCCGGACCCGCGACGCTCACCATCCTCGACTATCCGACGCCGCAGTTGGCCGCCGCCCAGGAGACGAAGATTCGCGCCTATGTCGACGCGTGCAAGCGCGCCGACAAGGCGACCCAGGCCGGCTGGAGCAAGGCGATGCAGGAGACCGACCTCTTCTCCCTCGAGGTCAAGCGCAGCGGTCCGCTGGTGGCCATCGTCAGCGGAGACGCCGTACCCGACGAGAGCCACAAGCTGCTCGCCCTGGTCCACTACGACTCCGATCTGACGGCGATTCCCCTGCCCGGAGCGAATCAGGCGGCGCAGACCGGCAAGTTTCTCATCGGCGTTGTGCTGCTGATCCTCTTCTGCTGCACCGTCTCGATTCTGCTGGCCATCTTTCTCGGCGGCGTCCGCGTCCTTTATCGCAAGGCGCGGGGCAAACCGGCCTCCTCGGTCTTTGATGAGGAGTTCATCAAGCTCAACCTGGAGGGCTGAGCCGGGGTTGAGCCGGGCGGCCGATGTATCCGAAGGGTAAACAGGAGCACAAAAATCCGGCTGAAACCGGCACTAAACCCAAGGAAACACGGGAAAAATACTGAAAATAAAGCAGTAAAAAGGCGAAGACAAGACGAACACAGCGCCTGTGAATTTCTCAAATGCGCTCCGGCAACCAATTGATTGCATAGACCTTATTTCACCCGCGATTTCTCCTTGACACTCCCTCTCTCCGCACCTACTATGCAGCCAGAAAGTTCTGATGGTTTTGCCTCCGTTGGAACTATTCTCCCTGAGGGAAGAGCTGCCCTGTTGCCGGGCGGCTCTTTCCGTTTTTGGCCACCTGTGGTGGGGCAGCCGCTCGCTCACGCTCGCAATGGCCTTCAGGCCCATTGCAACGGAGACTTGCCCGCCCGCCAAGCACGGCTGCGCACATCCCAGAGACAACAAAGCCCACGGTTCTCCGCGGGCCTTATTGCATCGTTTTGCCTCCGATCTTCAGTAGCGATAGCTCAAGCCCATGCCGACCACGTGGCGCGCCTGGAGATTGACAGGCACAAGGCTCCCATTGAAAGTGGTTCCGATATTTCCCGCCACCTGGCCGATGCCGATGTCGAAGGAGAAGTGCGGATCATTTCTCTGCGTCACGCGCACGGCATAGTCCAGCGTTGTGGGCAGATGCGCGTTGTCGTGTGTCGTATACGTTGGAGGAGCCAGCAGGACGTTACTCAGATTCAGCGAAGTCTTCGGTTCCTGAGTGAAGCCTGCCGAAGGCACGGCCACAATACCGTGCGTGATGGGTAGCGGGATGCCCAGCCCGCCGAAGAACCGTCCGCCAAAGCGCGTACTCTGGCCGCCGATGCCGAAGATGGTGGCGTTGGTCGCCTTCCATCCGATATTCGCCAGGAAGGGAATCGGCTTTTTAGCCCAGGTCTTGGTCACAGCTATATATACGTCCTCGTTGGTGTACGACTTTGCAGCCTCGGTGATGCCGAATTCCGACGAAAGGTACGAAAGATACGCACTGCCGCTCACAAAATTGTCGCCGGTGCGCACTACGCCGCCGACGGCCACACCCGGCGTCCAGGGACCGAACTGGCCGTCCTTGATGCCCACGACCTTGCCGTGAAAGACGTTCATTCCGGAGTAACTCCAGAGCCGGCTGAGTTCAAGGTCTGTGGTCATTTGATCGCCGTTCTGGTGCACGCTGCGCGTATAGCCCACTTCGGCGCGATTGGCAAAGCCTTCGGTGATGCTGAAGGTCTCGATATTGCCGATCACCTTCGCGGCGTCGATGAAGTGGAAGCCGACGGCGGGATGCGAGTAGATCTTGCCCTTCGCCGTTTCCACCACGTACGCCGTGGGCGTCAGGAAGCCGCCGGTCTGCCCTTCCAGCGTCAGATGCTGGGCGATCAACTGGCGGTTGGCAAGCAGGCCTGCGACGAGCAGGCCGCAGAGAGCAAGGGTGCGGGTGCGGGATAGATTCACTGATTTCTTCTCCTGTGGAGTGCTGACGCCCAACTCCATTTCGGGCTCGGATTATCTTCTTTTAACACATTCAATGCAAGGTGTCTTCAACTTTGTTTCGGTGATAGACTCAGCGCATGAGGCGCGGACTCCTGATTACCCTCGAAGGCCTGGATGGTTCCGGTAAAACCACGCAGCTCAACCGTCTGGCTGCATGGCTTGGCAAACGCGGCCATGAGACCCTGCTCACCCGCCAGCCCGGCGGCACCGCTATCGGCGAGCGCATACGCTCACTCACCCTCGATTCGCGCACCTCGAACCTCGCCCCCATGGCCGAGATGGCGCTCATGTTCGCCGATCGTGCCCAGGCCATCGACGAGGTCATCCGGCCCGCGCTCGATGCCGGAAAGATCGTCCTCTGCGACCGCTTTACCGACTCCACCGAGGCCTATCAGGGCGGCGGACGAGAGTTAGGTTCAGCGGTCGTTCTAGAACTGCATCGGCTGATCTGCGCCGATCTTCAACCCGATCTCACGCTGCTGCTGCTGCCCTCGCTCGAGCTCTCGCTCCAGCGCGCCCGCCGACGCAACCAGCGCGCGACCGGGACCGGCCCGGACGAAGGCCGCTTCGAGCTTGAGCAGGAGGCCTTTTACAGTCGCGTCTGGCACAAGTTTCGCTCGATCGCCCAGCGCGAGCCCGCGCGCGTGGCCGTGATCGAAGGCGACCTGACCATCGACGAGGTGCATGAGCAGATCGTCGAAGCCGTAGCCGAGCGCCTGGCCACGCGCGCCGCCGTTGCAGCTGAGTCATCACTCGCGAAGCTCATTCCCTGAGTTATAATCTCGCCAAAGCCATTACCACTTCATTTCAATGACTCTGCGAGGGACCATGAACTCCATTCATCGCACCCTGTTTGCCGCCGCCGCTCTTCTACTCGCCGCGCCTCTGCTTCCTGCGCAAGCCTCCGACTCAGCCTTTTATGCGCAGATGAGCAAGCTGCGATCGCTCTCCTCGGTCGAGCGTCCCATCGCCACCATCAAGCTCGCGGATGAGATTCGCAATTTGCCAGCGGGAAAGATGAAGGTTCAGTTGGCCAACAGTCTCGCCAATCTTGTGACGGAGGGCGATCAGGGAGATGAGGCTATGAAGGACGTCGCCAACACGCTTGCTCAGGCCTTGGCGGAGTTTCCTCTGCCCGCCCAAAACGATCAGCCGCCCTCACCGTATCTTGAGTTGGCGACCCTCGTTCGCTACAAAGGTTTATCCATCACTCTGAACGATCCGCTCTTTGCCAAAGCCACGCAGATACTGATCGACAATGAGGCCGACATTCAGAAGGCCGACTTCACGCTCAAGGATCTGAAAAACAAAAAGTACACTCTCTCTGAACTCAAGGGCAAGATCGTCATGGTCAACTTCTGGGCCACCTGGTGTCCGCCCTGCCGCGCGGAGATGCCCGATCTCGATTTGATTTATACGCACTTCCAATCCCAGGGCCTGATCGTCCTCTCCATTACCGATGAAGACGCCTTCAAGGTTGCGAGCTTCATCGGGCCATCCGGCTATCATCCTCCGGTCCTGCTCGATCCGGAGAGCAAGGTGCGCAAGCTCTTCCACGTCTCCGGCATCCCCAAGACCTTCGTCTTCAATCGCGATGGAAAATTGGTGGGTGAAACGATCGATCAGAGTACGCAGCGCCAGTTTCTCGAAATCCTTTCTAAAACCGGCCTGCATCCTTGAGGATTTCTCGCTGCTGTTGAGCATCCAACAGTGCGGGCGTTTTGCTCCTCCTTATAACACTCGGGAGCTCCTCGCAGGTACACTGGAGACGTGATCAAGGACGATCCACTTGCGCCGCAGCTTGGCCTCAGCTTTGCCGAGCCGCGCCCCGAGCGCCGCATCTGGCCGGTGCGCGAGCTGGTCTCTCAGGCGCGCGAGCTGGTCGAGAGTGTGTTCGGCGATGTCTGGGTCGAAGGCGAGATCTCCAACTTCCGTCCCGCGCCCAGCGGCCACATTTACTTCACGCTCAAGGACGCCGACGCTCAGCTGCCCGTCGTCCTCTTTCGCCGCCAGGCGTTGCTGATGCGCTTTCGTCCCGAGGACGGACTGCACGTGCTGGTGCGCGGCCGCGTCAGCGTCTACGAGCAGCGCGGCCAGATGCAGTTGGTCGCCGAGACGATGGAGCCGGTCGGCGCAGGCTCCTTGCAGTTGGCCTTCGAGCAACTCAAGGCCCGCCTTAAAGCAGAAGGCCTCTTCGACCAGGAGCGCAAGCGCCCGCTGCCCGCCTTTCCGCGCACCGTGGGCATCGTCACTTCGCCCACCGGCGCGGTGATTCGCGACTTTCTCAACATCGTCGCCCGCCGCCACTCCGGCTTGAGCGTGCTCCTCTCGCCGGTGAGCGTACAGGGCGATTCCGCGCCGGCCGAGATTGAAGCCGCGCTCGAAGAACTGAACGCCAGCGGACAAGTCGACGTGATCGTCCTCGCGCGCGGCGGCGGCTCGCTCGAAGATCTGGCCGCCTTCAACTCGGAGCGTGTCGCCCGCGCCATTGCATCCAGCAGACTTCCCGTCGTCTCCGCCATCGGACATGAGACGGATTTTACGATTGCCGATTTTGTCGCCGATCTGCGCGCGCCCACGCCTTCCGCAGCGGCCGAGTTGATCACCGAAGCGCAGCACAAGATCGCCGAGCGCGTCGCCGAGCAGGAGCACCGGCTCGACCGCGCCGCGCGCTATCAACTGTTGCAAGCTCGCCAGCGCCTCACGCGCCTGCCCATCAGCCGCGCCGAGGGGCGTGTAAACGCGCTGTTGCATCGGCTCTCGCAGCGGCTGGACGATCTTGCTTTGCGCTTGGAAGCCGCCGTCGGCGAGCAACTGCGAGAGTATCAGCGCACCGTCGCCGCGCTTGCCGCCGCCGTGCTGCGCCACGATCCGCGTCAGAAACTGAGCCAGGCACGCGAGCGGATGAACGCCGGGCGAACTCGCTTGCTTCACACGATGGAGCGCCGGGTGCATGATTCCGCTGCCCGGCTCGGCTCGCTTGACGCGCGGCTGCACTCGCTCTCGCCCTTGGCCGTGCTCGAGCGCGGCTATGCACTGGTCTTCGATGCCGAGGGCGGAGTGGTTCGTTCTGCATTACAGATTTCGTCTGGAGACAAACTCGTCACGCGCCTCACCGACGGCGCCTTCATCAGCCGCGTGGAATCCGCCGCGCCCAATCAACCGATCAAGAAATGAGATTATGACCAACGCACGCACTCTGTTCGGCACCGACGGCATTCGCGCCGTCGCCGGCGTTTATCCGCTGGATGCAACCACGATCTACGCCGTCGGCCTGGCGCTCGGCCACTCGCTGCGCGTCTCCTCCGCCGCGCCCAAAGTGATTCTGGGCCGCGACACGCGCGAGTCGGGCCCGTGGATCGCAGCCACGCTCGCCGCCGGATTGCGCGCGACAGGCGCGAACGTCGAGAGCGCGGGCGTGGTGCCAACGCCGGCCGTTGCCTTCCTTGCGCGCACGCATGGATTCTCAGCGGGTGTGGTCATCTCCGCCTCGCACAATCCCTGGCAGGACAACGGCATCAAGCTCTTCGGCGCCGACGGTTTCAAGCTGGCCGACGCGGTCGAGCTGGCGATGGAAGAGGAGATTCTGCATCACGCTGCGCAGATCGCCGCGCCCGATCCGGCTGCGTTGCCCGCTGTTGAAGACAATGCCGCATTTCAATCCGACTACATTCAATTCCTCATCGATTGCGTGCCCGGGCTTTCGCTCGCCGGTCTGCGCATCGTGGCCGATTGCGCCAACGGCGCGGCTGCGGCGGTTGCGCCGGAGTTGTTCAAGCGCTTGGGCGGCGATGTCACGCTGTTGAACATTGCGCCCGACGGCCGCAACATCAACGCCGAATGCGGCGCGCTGCATCCGAAGTTTGTGGCCGCTGAAGTGGCCGCGCGCGCGGCCGATCTCGGCCTCACTTTCGACGGCGACGCCGACCGCTGCATGCTCAGCGGCGCGCAGAACAACGTCATCAACGGCGATGCGATTCTGCTGGTCATGGCGCGCGATCTGAAGGCGCGCGGATTGTTGACCGGCGATCTGGTTGTCGCGACCACCATGTCCAACATGGGCCTTGAAGCGGCGCTCAAGCGCAGCGGCATTCGCATGCTGCGCGCGCCGGTCGGCGACCGCTACGTCCTCGAAGAGATGCAGCGCAACAACGCCGCGCTCGGCGGTGAACAATCCGGCCACATCCTGCTGCCGCATCTGGCCACCACCGGCGATGGGCTGCTCACCGCTCTTGTTGTGTTGGATTTGATTGCGCGATCCAAAAAATCCATTGACGAGTTGACCGCCGATTTGAAGGTCTTTCCGCAGGTGATTGTGAATGTGAAGGTGCGCGAGCGCAAGCCGCTGGAGTCAATTCCCGCGGTGGCCGCCGCCATTCGCGCTGCTGAGGTTGCGTTGAAGGATACGGGCCGCGTGGTGATTCGCTATAGCGGCACCGAGCCGCTGGCGCGCGTGATGATCGAAGCCGAAAGCGAAGATGCGATGCGCCTCCACGCCAACGCGATTGCCAATGCAATCCGCGAGAAAATTGGGGTTGATTAAGTGAATTTCACATCCGCGGGGCGCCTTCTGCCGCGGCTTTGCCGGACGATACTTTCCAATTCGTTGGCAGATCACTTGCCCAGAAAGCTGGAAACTCAGTGTTATTGATTGTTTTTACGATCTCCATGTTCGTCAGCGCAACGCTGCTGTTTCTGGTTGAACCCATGCTGGCCAAGATGGCCCTGCCACTGCTCGGTGGAACCCCGGCGGTGTGGAACACTTGCCTTGTCTTCTTTCAGTCGGTGCTGCTGGCAGGCTATTTATACGCCTATGCGGCCACCAGATGGCTTGGGCGCCGGACGCAGATTGTATTGCATATCAGTCTGGCGTTCCTCTTCTTGACCGTATTGCCGCTGCACATTCCAGTTGGCTGGGAACCGCCGGTCCAGGGCAGCCCAGTGATGTGGATGCTCGGTATGCTCTCGGTCGCTGTGGGTTTGCCATTCTTCCTGCTCTCGTCCTCCACGCCCATGCTGCAGCGATGGTTTTCGCAGTCGGGGCACAGATCCGCAAACGACCCATATTTTCTCTACGCCGCCGGCAACGCGGGCAGCCTGGTGGGGCTGCTGGCGTATCCACTCGTGCTGGAGCCGATGCTGCGCTTGAGGGAACAGAGCCGCCTTTGGAGCGATGGCTACGCGTTTTTTTTGATCCTGACAGTCGCCTGCGGTGCGCTGGTTTGGCGCAGGCTACCCGAGATCGCCGTTGCCCGCACCGCCGTGAGCCAGGAAGCCGGCGAAGCTGACCGCCGTGCTGCCTGGCGCCAACGCTTGCGCTGGATCGCTTTTGCCTTTGTGCCCTCAAGTCTGATGATGGGTGTAACCACGGCACTGACCACCGACGTTCCCGCCATTCCTCTCTTCTGGGTCTTGCCTCTGTCGCTTTACTTGTTGAGTTTTGTGCTGGTCTTCGCCAAACGGCCGCCTATCTCGCATGAATGGCTGATTCGCAGGCTGCCTTTTCTCATCGTTGCCGCGCTCGTTCCAACCCTCTCCAAGGCCAGGTTTCCATTGCTTGTGTTGATCGTGCTGTATCTGCTCACGCTCTTTGACGTTGCCCTGGTCTGTCACGGCGAGCTTGTTCGCAGCCGGCCGAAGGTCAGCCGTTTGACGGAGTTCTATCTGTGGATTTCCTTCGGCGGCATGCTCGGCGGCGTCTTCAATGCGCTTCTCGCGCCCGTGCTCTTCACATCGGTTGTCGAGTTTCCGCTGGTTCTGATCTTCGCTGCACTTTTGCGGCCCCCTATCGACCAAAAGCAGGAGGCGCCGGGCAATGCTGCAAGAGCCCGACGCAACGACTGGCTGCTGCCCGCGGCGCTGGGGCTGTGCCTGGCCGCGGTGATTGTCGGCCTGATGCATCTCGGATTGCGGCCGGGGCGCTTACTGGACATTCTCATATTTGGCTTCTCGATGCTTTGGTGCCTGAGCTTCGGCAAACGGCCGCTGCGCTTCGCGGCGGGCGTGGCTGCTCTGCTGGTGGCGAGCTCGCTTTATACCGGGCCGTTTGGTGAGATTCTGCACACCGAGCGCAGCTTCTTTGGCATCTCGCGCGTAACCACCGATCCCGCAGGCAAGTTTCGGAAACTCTTCCACGGCGGCACCTCTCATGGCATACAGAGCCTTGACCCCGCGCAGAGCCGTGAACCGCTGGCTTACTATACCCGATCGGGTCCAGCAGGAGACATTCTTCAGGCCTTGCAGGCTCGAACGCTCTATGGGGGTAACCGCAAGCCAAACTGGGCCGTCGTCGGTCTGGGCGCAGGCGCGATGGCCTGCTACGTGCAACCGGGAGAGTCGCTGACATTCTATGAGATCGACCCTGTAGTCAAGCGCATTGCCACGAACCCGCGCTATTTCACATTTCTCAGCCAGTGCGCGCCGGATGCCGGAATTGTGCTGGGCGACGCGCGTCTCAAGCTCCGCCAAGCGCCGGACGGAAGCTATGACCTGATTGTGCTGGATGCCTTCAGCGGAGACATGATCCCCATGCACCTGTTGACGAGGGAAGCTTTGGCGCTTTACGTGCGCAAGCTGGCGTCTGGCGGCATGATTGCCTTCCACATCAGCAACCTCTACCTCGACCTTGCTCCCACGCTCGGCGCCCAGGCGCGCGACGCAGGATTGGAGTGCCTGATGGCCGACGACACGAATGTTTCGCAGGCACAGATCGACACGGGAAAGTTTCCTTCAAGGTGGATGATCATGGCGCGAAGCCGGGCCGATCTGGGAGCGCTGGCAACGGACCCTCGATGGAAGACGGCGAAGGTGCCCGCCGGAACGCAGGTGTGGACCGACGACTATTCGAATCTGTTGCGCATGATCAAATGGAATTGAATCGAGCGCGATCCATCCGCGTGATGATCGAAGCCGAAAGCGAAGATGCGATGCGCCTGCACGCCGACACCATCGCCGATGCGATCCGCGCTGAGCTTGGCATATAGATACTCTCGCATTTTTTTGCTGCCCAATTATCGGGCCGCTCGCCGTCAGTGCGCAAGATTGAACAGTATGTCGATCCTAAAGTATGGGAGACTGATGGGGAATACCCGGTGATTCTCCGATGAAAAAGATCTTTCCCATTCTTGCGGCAATGTTGACTGCTCTTTCGATGCTGACCGAAAATGTCCGCGCGCAAACGCCGCAAACAGCCTCCACGTTTTCCGTAGCGGGCGACGCGGGAGAAGCGCCGATACTTGGGATCAATGGAAGATCGTATATCGATATAGAAGCCTTGGCGCGCCTGACGCATGGCTCTCTAACGTTTAAAAACAACCGGACGACGCTCACGCTTCCCGGCTCGATTGCAGGCTCGCAGGCATCAGCGCCCCATCCAAGTACGGGGTTATCCAGAGCCTTCGTCCAGTCGGGCATCGAAGAGTTAAGTTCGATCCGGGAATGGCGGAGCGCTATCTTCAACGCGGTGCAGAATAACAACCCGGTATCGGATGATTGGATCTCCGCGCACCACCATCAGGCGGAGAAGAATCTCTCGCTCGCTTCGGCCGCCGCATCCACCGACGACGATCGCAGCGCCTGCACGCTGCTTTCCGCTGAATTCAACAATATGCAGAAGCTGAGTGATCTCTACCTGGCGATGCGCAAGCAGGCCTCTTTCATTTCGCCGGATACCTTCAACAATGATTCGCTTGAAGCGCAGATCCTCAACTGTGCCAAAGGCTTTGTCTCCATGACGGAAAGCCGCGAGTTTCTGGATCAGGCTGATTGTCACTAGTCATAATCCGCAAAGAACTTCGCAATCAACTTACTTCATATCTCGCCAATTGCTTCCACGCTTCAAGTCGGCGATCAGCGGAACGTCCAGCTTGATCGCTCCTTCCATCTCCGTGCGGACTAACATTTCTACTTCGGCAGCTTCGTTGGCGGGCACCTCGAAGAGCAGTTCATCGTGGACTTGCAGCACCATGCGCGTCTTCAGTCCGCGCTCGGTGAGCTGGCGGTCGATGGCGATCATCGCCAGTTTGATCAAGTCAGCGGCGGTGCCTTGCAGCGGCGTGTTGATGGCCGTGCGCTCGGCAAAGCCGCGCTGATTGGGGTTGCGGCTCTCAATGTCGGGGATGGGACGAATGCGGCCGAAGAGCGTACGCACACTGCCAGTCTTGCGCGTCTCTTCGAGGGTCTTCTCGATGAAGGCCTGCACGCCCGCGTAGCGCGCAAAGTAGCGCTCGATATAAGCCTTCGCCTCGCTCATCGGAATGCCCAACTGATTGGCCAGGCCGAAGGGCGAGATGCCGTATACGATGCCGAAATTCACAGCCTTGGCGCGGTTGCGCGTCTGCTTGTCCATCTCGACGGCTGCCACGCCGAAGACCTCGCTGGCGGTCAGCGTGTGGATGTCTTCGTTGTTCCGGTAAGCGCGCACGAGAAGCGGATCGCCGCTGAAGTGCGCCAGCAGGCGAAGCTCGATCTGCGAGTAATCGGCGGAGAAAAGTTGCGTTCCAGGCGCGGCGATGAATGCCGAGCGAATCTCGCGGCCCAACTCCGTGCGCGTGGGAATGTTCTGCAAATTTGGATTGACCGACGAGAGGCGGCCGGTTGCAACAGCCGCTGCGTTGAAGGTTGTGTGCACGCGCGCATCCGCATCGGCCAGCAATGGAAGCGAGTCAATATAGGTTGATTTCAACTTCGATAAGTGGCGAAACTCCAGAACCAATTGCGGGAGTTCATGGCTCTCTGCAAGATTCTCCAGCACATCCTGCGCGGTGGAAACGGCCTTTCCCTTCCCCCGGCTGGCCGGCGCGGGCAGGCCGAGATCGGTGAAGAGTACCTCGCCGAGTTGCTTGGGCGAGTTGATGTTGAAGCGCCGCCCGGCGCGAGAAAAAATCTCTTCGCCAACGCGAGTCAGCTCGATGGCAAAGCGCTTGGAGAGCGAGTCCAGCACGCCCAGATCGATGCGCACACCGGCCCGCTCCATGCGGAAGAGGACCGGCGCAAGCTCGAAATCCATGGCATAAACGCGCTGGAGATCGGCCTTTTCAACTTCAGTCTTCAGCGTCGGAACCAGCGCACGAATCGCCGCCGCTCCAGCAGCAAGCGTCGCGGGCGCACCCTGCGAGTGGCGCGCGGCCACGTCGGCCAGCGTTTGCGAGGAGTGAGTCGGATTGAGCGCGTACGAGAGCAGCATCGTGTCGTCAACGACTCCGCACAACGCGACGCCTTGCGCGCTCAGCAGATGCAGCGCGCTCTTGCAATCGTGGGTCTGCTTGGCAACGGCTTCGTCTTCCAGCAATGCGCGAAGCTCAACGTTGAGCTGAAGCTGCAATGCAGTCGCCGGCTCCGCGCTGACTCCGACGGCAAAGCGAGAGGGCTTTTCCGCGGCCTCAGCCACGTCGAGCAGCGAGAGATTTTGCGGCACATCGTCTTCTGCTTCCGGCGCGGGAGGCTTCGCTTCGAGCGCGAAGGCAAAGCCATGCGCACGCGCGGCAGCATAAAACCGGTTCGATTGTTCTTCGCTCGGCTCGTCGATCAGCTCGCCAACGAGCGCCGATTCGGCGGGCGCGAGCTCGCGCAGCATCGAGGTAAACTCCAGCTCGGTAAAAAGCGAGCGGCAGGCTTCCAGGTCGGGCGGCCGCGTCTGCATCGCGTTCAAGTCGAGCGCCAGCGGAACGTGGCAGTCGATCGTGACAAGTTCTTTGGATAACAGAACGGCGTCCCGGTTCTGCTCCAGCGACTCGCGATAGCTCTTGCGCTTGACCTCACTCGCGCGATCGAGAACCGCCTCGACTGAGCCGAACTGCTGAATCAGCTCCACGCTACCCTTGTCGCCGATCCCCGGCGCGCCGGGAATGTTGTCGACGGAGTCGCCGCGCAGGGCCATCACATCGACAACCTTCTCCGGCGGAACGCCGAGCACTTCGACAACCTTGGCGGGATCGAGAATCAAATTATCTTTTTGCGGATTGAGGATTCTGACGCGCGGCGTAACCAGCTGCATCATGTCCTTGTCGCCGCTTACAATGTAAACATCGTGTTCGCATTCGGCGGCCTCCCGCGCCAGCGTGCCGATCACATCGTCGGCCTCGAAGCCCTCGGCCTCCAGAATCGGAATGCGCAGCGCCTCCAGCGCGCGGCGAATGTAGGGAATCTGGCGGCGCAGTTCCTCGGGCATCGCCTCGCGATTGGCCTTGTAGCCCTCATAGTCCACGTCGTCAAAGCTCTGCGTCTTCGCATTCCACTTGCGCAAGGGCTTCATCGCCCGCGCCCGCTCGTCGCGGAAGACCTCGCCGCTCACGTCGAAGACCGCGGCAAAAAGCTGCGGCTGAAAGTCCTGGCGCAGCTTCTTGATCATGTTCACGAAGACAAAGACGGCCGCCGTGGGCAGCCCCGCGCGCGTGCTCATTGGCCGCGAGTGCTGCATCGCGTGGTAGGCGCGGAAGATGAAGCTCATGGTATCAAGCAGAAAGACGGGCGGCTTGGATTCGGCGGGCACGGTTTGAGTGTAGCAAGAACCGGGGAACAGGGAATAGTAGTGAAGAATTCACGCCGGTAAACTCTCGCTTCTGCTATGATCTGGCAACGGTATTCCCCTGCCGATCCCCACAATCGAGGTCGAAAAATGTCCACAGAAGCCGGCGCTCCGGTCACGCCCGAGCGCATTTATCAGTTTGCTTTTGCCTATGCGCCGCCGCTCGCGCTCGAAGCGGCCATCCGCCACCATGTCTTCGACGTGCTGGACGGCGGAGCAAAATCCCTGCATGAAATTCACTCAGCGACCGGTGCTTCGGAGCGCGGGTTGCGCATCCTTCTGAACTTTCTGGTGGGCTTCGATTTTCTGCGCAAGGAGGGCGAGAAGTTTGTGCTAGCGCCGGAGAGCGCGGCCTTTCTGGTCAGCACCAAGCCGGGCTTTCAGGGCGGTCTGATCCGCCACACCAGTGAGCAGTTGCTGCCCAAATGGCTGCGGCTCAATGAAATCGTCGCCACCGGCCGCCCCGCCGCAGCGGTCAATCAGCAAAGCGAGGGCAGCCAGTTCTTCGAGCAGTTTGTCAACGACATCTTCCCCATGAGCTATCACGTGGCCGAGGAGCTGGCGCGGCACCTGGCATTCAGTGGGCCGGCGAGCGTGCTTGATCTGGCCGCGGGCTCAGGCGTCTGGGGCATCGCGCTGGCGCAGAGTTCACCTGATGTGCGCGTGACCGCCGTCGATTGGCCGGGCGTGATTCCGGTGACGCGCAAAACAGTTGCCCGCTTTGGCGTGGCCGAGCGCTTTATCTTTAAGGAGGGCGATCTGCTGGAGGCCGACTTCGGCAAAGGACATACAGTGGCCACCCTCGGCCACATCCTGCATAGCGAAGGCGAAATGCGCAGCAAGGCGCTGCTGAAGAAGACCTTCGCCGCGCTGGCATCGGGCGGCACGATTGCCATCGCCGAGTTCCTGGTGAATGCGGAGAGGACCGGCCCGCTGAACGGCCTGACCTTCGCGCTGAATATGCTGGTCAACACCGACTGCGGAGACACCTACTCCTTTGAGGAGATCAGCGAGTGGCTCAACGAGGCCGGATTCACCGATGCGCGCACCTTGGCGACGCACGGGCCATCGCCGCTGATTCTGGCGACGAAGCCATAGAGATGTTTTTGGATGCCCAGGTCCCTATAGCGGGACCTGGGGCACTACAGCATTTTCGATTCTGGTGTTTACAGAATCCATGCAGAAAAGTGGCTTTTTCCTCAAGAAAAAGCCACTTTCGACTCACTCTTGATGTCAACAAGTGAAGCGAAAATGCTCTAAGGCACCTCTGATCAGGCCCTGATATTTTCCGTGTTGAAGGTTGGAGGTTGATTTTCTGGAGAGATTCCGCATTTCTGCAGTGATTTCAAGGCCAAAAGTGCTTTACGTGTTCGAATTATCGTCTCGGGAAGCCGTTTCCCGGCCCCGAGAGACACTACGCCCCCAACGGGGCCAATTGCGGCGTCAGCCGCTTGCGATGCTGGTAAAGATTGACCAAAGCGAAGGCTGTCAGCAACCACTCATGATTTTTCTTGATGCCGCGATAGCGCACCTTGGTATAACCGAAGACACGCTTCAAGATGCGAAAGGGCCACTCCACCTTTGCCCTAACTCGTGACTTAGTCCGGTTCCTGCGCTTCTCGTCTTCATCCACGCCCTGCTTGGTCTTCACGCGGCGGCAGGTCATGTCCTGCGCTTGCGGCGCGGCCTCGTGAATCGCCTCGGTTTGCCCTTGATAACCCGCATCGCCCCAGACCTTCTTCTCCTCGCCATGCAATAAGTCGGGCAACATATGCACATCGGAAACACTCGCCGCCGAAGTACATACCGAGTGAATAATTCCCGACTTACTATCCACTCCGATATGCGCCTTGGCGCCGAAATAATATTGGTTGCCCTTCTTCGTTTGATGCATCTCTGGATCGCGCTCCTTCTTGCTGTTCTTGGTCGATGAAGGCGCGGCAATGATGGTCGCGTCAACGATCGTGCCGGTAGCAATGCGAATGCCCTTGCGATCCAGATAGAAGTTGACCGTATCGAGTATCTTGCCGCATAAATCATGGGCTTCGAGCAAGTGGCGGAAGTTGAGAATCGTTGACTCGTCAGGCGCGGCGGCGCGGCCCAGATCGACTCCAGCAAAGCCGCGCAGCGCGGGCGAATCGTAAAGCAGATGCCGATCCCGCGCTTCTGGATCCACAAACCGCAAATGGATTGTACCTTCCTGGCTGTCAGCAGGATTTGGAGAAAAAGGTAAACCTGCTTCTTCAGATATTTGCGTCGATGAATGAGGAGAATCAGGATGCGACTCCCTTTCTATGCGGGAGGCGGCAGACCACCGGATGGATTGCAGGACAGTAAAATACCCGGCAGACGTGACGCTATTCCCTCGACGATTCAAGGAACGAAGAATCTTCATACGATCCTCCGAAAACATCATACGCCCCTTGAAAAATGGGGAGATTTTCTACTTCGAGGTTTCCGCCGGGAGCGCGGCGGGCGGGGCATTCTTGCCGTTGGCGATCTCGGGCTCCTTGAGCGCCTTGCGTGCATCCTTGCCGTGGCGGCTTTCGGGATCGAAGTCGACTACCTTCTCGTAGTTGGTGCGCGCGTCGGCCAGTTGGCCCAGATGGCGATTGGCCTCGGCCAAGCCCCAGAAGACGTCGGGATTTTCCGGATCAAGGATCAGCGCCGACTCGAAGCGCGAGAGCGCGCCCTTCCAGTTTTTGGTGTCGAGATAATAGCTGCCCACCTGAATATCCTTGGCGGCGGCCTCCTGCTGAGTGGGTTGCTTGACGGGCTCGGGCGCGTGCTTTTTCTTCTTGCCGCTCTCCTCGTCGTCGGACGGGGGAAGCAGGCTCTCAAGGCCCGAGAGACTGGAGCTGGAGTTGTCATCCGGCGCCGTGGGTGCGGCGGTCTCGGGCACAGGATCGTCAGGCGAGCGCACAGGGTCGCGGTCGTCGCCGGGCAGCGGCAGCGGAGCGGCGGCCGGGCCGAGAGTGCCGGCATCGGGCGCGGTGGTCGAGTCTCTGGAGGGAAGAACGGGAACCGAGTGGGTGTCACCGGGAAAGGCATTGGGGTCAACGGCGGGCTTGGCGGGCGCGGCGGGCGGCGTCTGTGCAGAGACGGCGGCCAGCGAGCAGGCCGTGAGCAGCGCTAGCAAAGAAATCCGATTGATGGTCATTCCCCTTGCCCCTATTTCCGATCTCCCCGGAAGTTGTTGAAGATGCATCTCCAAGAAAAGTATTTCCTCAGGGGCTAAAGCCCGCACCCTTCAAAATGCAATTGTTGCGGCACGGCTAAAGGCGTGCCCTGTCAAAACATCAACGACTATCTGCGAGACAGATGCCACTCGTTCCTCAGTCCCTATTCCCTCAGTCCCTAGTCCCTTAGTCCCTCGTTCCTAGTCCCTGATCTCTAATCTCTGATCTCTGATCTCTGATCTCCGATCTGATACGATGCCAATCATAGACTACTCAAGGAAAGCATCGCACATTCGCATGGGATTGATCATCCGTTCTTCCGCCATCCACGCCGCCGGCTGCTACTCGACGACGCCCATCCGCAAGGGCGAGCGCGTGGCCGAGTACACCGGCCACAAGCTGAGCAAGGCCGCGGCCGACCAGGCTTACGAGGCCTCGCCGATCACCTATCTGTTTGGACTCGGTGAAGGCGAAGTGGTGATCGACGGCCACTGCGTGACGATGTTCATCAACCACAGTTGCGCGGCCAACTGCGAGACCAGCGAAGAGGATGGGCGGGTGTGGGTGACGGCGATTCGCAAGATTGCGGCGGGCGAAGAGATCACCTACGACTACTGCCTTTACGACGGCGGCGACGACGAGGCGATCTGCAACTGCGGGGCAGAGAAGTGCCGGGGAACGATGTATTCGAAGGAAGAGATCCGGCGGCGCAAGGCGGCGGCGAAGAAGGCGATCAAGAAGGTTGTAAAAAAGAAGCGCGGGTGATTGTACGAGATCGACGACTCAAGGAATCGATTGTTTCATGAAGCAGAAGTGAATCTGATCCCCGGCCCCAGCACGCCGACAAACAATGCCAGGATGAGAGCCGCCGCAATCATCCATCCCAGGCTTCTTGTGATAGCTCCCGCCGGTTGAGTTGAATCTTTCGCACTGACTTCAGAAAAATGATCCAATTGCGTGAGCCCAAAGGCAGCCGCGGCTCCCGGCAGCGCAGAGGTAAACAGTACGGTCCATCCCGCGGGATTCAAGGCACCGGCTATGCTGGCGGCCGCAAGGGCTGCCAGAAAAGGAATCAGCGTAATCCGCCGCAGCCGCGTCAGAGCCTCCGGCGCGTTCGAGCCGCAAAACGGATGCATCTGGACCGCCAGCAGGCGGAGGGAAAGGTAGTAGGAGATTGCGCTGAATGTGACGAGCAGCAACCGCCAGAGCCAGGCGGGGGAAAGTCCGGAAATGACAGCGGCCCAGTCCCCAAACGCCGCGATGCCGGAGTAAGCCGGATAGGCCGTGGCAAACAGCAGGTTGAAGGCAAGGACGAGAGCGAGAAAGCAGCGAAGATGCGCCCCGGCCATACGCGCCAGTCGCAGGGCAAAAACCGCAAGCAGGCCCATCAGTACATTGGCAATGCCACCGGCGGCGGGAATCCACCGGCTGAGGCTTTCTCGGGAGCTGAAATAGCAGCTCGTCAGCATCACGGGCTTTGCGCCGACCGCCAAAGTCATCAGTCCGTGCCCCAATCCTTCATGGGTCACGTTCGCAACCACAAAGGCAAGAATGCCAAGCGAAGCCAGTGTCAGGGCGTCATCCGGCGAATTGTCTGAGATGACCAATGGTTTCTCCTCTGTCGGCATGATATTTTTCCTCTCGATTCAAAGGCTTCGTAAATACTAACAAGGACAAATCACCGGACCATCGATGTCAATGGGATTGATTGACGATGCCTATTGATCCTGGACGATCAATCGCGACAATTCCAACGAAAAGCAACCGCAGGTCCTTCGACTTCGCTGCGCTCCGCTCAGCGACTGTCTTTTGGCGGTTCCCGCCTGTTGGTCCCGAACAAAACTCCACGCTCAGGCCCAATATTTTCCGTAAAGCAGTTGCAGCTTTTGCTTGGCGGCGGCGGGAATGGCGTCGGGCGAGGTGAGCACGGCGAACTTTGCCGCCGAGGCGCAGGCGCAAGCGCGTTCGCGCGGCATGGCGGCCACGGCTGCCTTGACCACCAGCGCGGCATTGTCGGCGTTCTTGTGCAGCACGGCCACAATCTCCTCGATGGTGACCGCGTCGTGGCCTTCACGCCAGCAGTCGTAGTCGGTGACCATGGCGATGGTCGAATAGCAGATCTCGGCCTCGCGGGCGAGCTTGGCCTCCTGCAGGTTGGTCATGCCGATCACGTCCGCGCCCCAACTGCGATAAAGATTGGACTCGGCGCGCGTGGAAAACTGCGGGCCTTCCATGCAGACGTAAGTTCCGCCGAGCGTGCCGCTGACGCCCACCTTGGCGCAGGCCTCGGCGGCGGCCTTGGCCACGGTCGAGCAGACCGGATCGCCGAAGGCAACGTGGCCGACGATGCCCTCGCCGAAGAAGGTGGAGGCGCGATGGAAGGTGCGGTCGATGAACTGATCGGGGATGACGAAGTCGGTGGGCTTGTGCTCCTCTTTGAGCGAGCCGACGGCGGAGACTGAAAGGATGCGCTCGACGCCCAGCTTCTTCATGGCGTAGATGTTGGCGCGGAAGTTCAGCTCCGAGGGCAGGATGCGATGGCCGCGGCCATGGCGGGCGAGAAAGGCGACCCGGCGGCCTTCGAGTTCGCCGAGCACGAAGACCTCGGAGGGTGAGCCGAAGGGCGTCTCGACTGCGACTTCCTGAACGCTAGTGAATCCGGGTATGGAGTAAAGCCCGCTGCCGCCGATGATGCCGATCTCCGCCTGTGCCAATGTCCGCTCCTTAATTGCCAGTCCATTATAAAGCCGGCTGCGAGCGCGCATCCGAATGAGTTATAGTTTCGTAAAGCGTTGCCGCCGGTTTCGCACCCGATCCTCCAGGATTCTCCGGAACAATGGTTGCAGAAAGAAAGGAAGCACGATGAAAGCCTTCGGATTGCTGGTGATGGCCTCCGGTTTTTTTCTTGCGATTGCGGCACTGGTGCTGTATTCAGCGCCTGCCTCCCGCGCGGCCTTTGTGCTGTGCGGAGTGGCCGTTGAAGGCCTGGGGCTGACCGTGGCTGTGCGCGGACACATGGCAGCCGCTCGCGGGGAGGGCCGCTGATGATGCCCATCACCGACTCCGCATTTGCCCTTTGCCTTGCTCTGCTGCTGTTTTCGCCGCTGGCCATCGCCGGCGTAGCGCTGGTGAACACCGGCCTGGGCCGCTGCCGCTCGGCCGCGCAGGCGCTGCTGGGCAATCTGGCCATCGTAGCCGTCACCGCGATTGCCTTTGCGCTGGTGGGCGCAACTTTTATCGGCGGCATGGGCCACGTGCTGCAACTGGCGGGCAAGCCGTGGAATTGGCTGGGGACGGCGCCGTATCTTCTGGGCGGATTGGGCACTGCCGGTCCGCACGCGCAACTGGCACTGCTGTTTGAATTTCTGGCGGTGGCGCTGGTGGCGCAGATTCCCTGGGGCTCGGGCGCGGACCGGCTGCGCCTGACGGCCGGCTGCGCAATCGCCGTCGTGCTGGCCGCCGTGGTCTTTCCGCTCACGGCGCATTGGATCTGGAGCGGCGGCTGGCTGAGCCAGCTAGGGGTAAACTTCGGTCTGGGCGCTGGCTTTCTGGATGGCGGCGGCGCGGCCACGGTGCAGATGCTGGGCGGGGTGAGCGCGCTGGCCGTGGTGTGGATCGCGGGACCACGCAAAGGCAAATTTCCCAAGGAGGGTCTGTCGACCGCGCTGCCCGGCCACAACGCCGTCTATGTGCTCTTCGGCTGCCTGCTGGCGCTGGTGGGCTGGCTGGGGTGGAATGTGGCCGGGGCGCTCATCTGGCTGCACGCGCCGCTCTCTGCGCTGCCGGTGGCGGCGGTGAATACGCTGCTGAGCGCCTCGGGCGCCGTCGCGGCCACCTTCGCCATCACGCGCCTGCGCTTCGGCAAGCCCGACGCCAGCCTCTGCGCCAACGGCTGGCTGGCCGGACTGGTCGCATCGAGCGCCTGCGCAGGAGTGGTGACGCCGATTGCCGCGCTCTGTGTGGGATTCATCGCCGGCATCATTACGCCGCTGCTGGTGGAACTGTTCGAGCTGGCGCTCTCGATCGACGACCCCTCGGGCGCGATTACCGTGCACGGCGCGGCCGGGCTTTGGGGCCTGCTGGCCGCAGGCCTCTTTGCGCCGCTGCCGGGCCAGTTGCTGGCGCAGATTGTCGGCATCGCCACGCTGCTGGGGCTGGTGCTGCCGCTGGTCTATCTATTGTTCTGGCTACTCAATCGCGTGGTGCCCTTCCGCGTGGACTCGGACGGCGAACGCATCGGCATGGACCTGCACGAGCTGGGCGGCGGCGCTTATCCGGAGTTTGTGATTCATCGCGATGAGTCGTACCGGTAGTACAGGGGTAAGAGAACAAGAAGAGCCGAGCGTCCGGCTTTCACCGGCCTGCGGAAACTGGAGCGTCTGGATGGTCCGGAGTGATGGGGCGTAGTAAAATATTTCTCAGATTCCGTGCAAAACTTTCCGCCAGAGAGGAAGCCCCACTCCTGTCTGGTCCAAGGATGAACAACCCATGGGATACCTGAGCCACCTGTTTTATCCGTGGGGCCTGATCTTTCAGGGCTTGGCGATTCTCCACTTCATTCGCCGCCGGCCCGATACTTATTGGCTTTACATCATCATCTTTCTCGGCCCGCTCGGGGCCATCGTCTATCTGTTTGTCGAGGCGCTGCCCGATATCGGGCTGGTGGGCCACTCCTTCAAGGCCTTTCCCCGGCGCAAGCGCATCGGCCAGGTGCGGCTGGCGATCATGGACAATCCCTCCGGTGGAAACTATGAAGAGCTGGCCAACCTGCTGATGGATGACGGCAAGCTGCAACAGGCGCGTGAGGCCTTTGATAAAGCGATCGCCGCGCGCGTGGATACGCTGGATGTTTATTACCGGCGCGGAGTCTGCGCCATCCTGCAGGGCGACGCAGCGGCGGCGCTCGCCGATCTGGAGCGCGTGGTTCGCAAGAACACCGATTACGATTTCCGCCGCGCCGCGGGGCTGCTGGCTCATGCCTATGCGCTGACCGGGCAAAAGGAAAAAGCCGAGGCGCTGTTCCGCGCGGTTGTCGTCCAATCGACGCTCTCGGAGACCTACCTGAACTTCGCGGATCTGCTGGCCTCCGAGGGGAAGACTGGCGAAGCCCGCGAGTGGGCGCGCAAAGTGATGGAGAAGAAGCCGACAATGCCCGGCTACCTGCGCCGCCGCGAGCGTCCGTGGTTCCAGCGCGCCGGCAAGATACTGAAGCGGCTGCCGGCGTAAAGGCTGGATGTTTGCCGGCTGCGTCGCATTACTAGCGCGCCAGAAGCAGCATCAGCGCGAAGAGCACGGCGGGGACCATGACCAGGCAGCCGTAGAAGACGAGCTTGCGCCGGTTGGTGAAGAGGCGTCCGCGCAGGCTGGGCCGGCGCTCGATCTCGTCGACGCCGACCTGCTCCTGATGCTCCAGCTCCCAGGCCATCTCGTTGGCGGTTGCGTAGCGGTGGCGCGGATCGCGCTCCAATGCGCGAAAGAGGATCTCCTGCAACTGCGGCGTGATCTCCGCCCTCAGCTTGCGCGCGGGTTTGGGGTCGTTCAGCACGCGCTCGTTCATCACCGCCAGTGGGTTGGGGCCGCTGAAGGGAGTCTGGCCGGTGAGCATCTCGAAGAGCATGATGCCCAGCGCGTAGATGTCGCTGCGCTGATCGCCGCGCTGGCCCTTGACTTGCTCGGGCGAGATGTAATCGGGCGTGCCCAGCAGAGGATTGGGTCCGGCATAGGTCAGCCGCCGCGCGTCCTCCTTCATGGCGATGCCGAAGTCGATCAGCTTGATGCGGTCGCCGGAGAGGACCATGATGTTCTCCGGCTTCAGGTCGCGATGCACCACGCCGCGCTTATGCATATAGTCGAGGGCGTCGCAGATGGAGCGGGTGAGCGAGACGGCGCGCTCAATGGGCAGCGGCCCCTGCTCACCAAGGACCGAGCGCAACAGACGCCCGTCAACCCATTCGATGACCATGTAGGCGCGACTGCGGGCTTCGCCGTTGTAGGTCTTGACGATGCCGGGATGATCCAGCTCGCGGCCGATCTCGGCCTCGCGCTTGAAGCGCTCGACCAGGACCGCGTCGGCCTCCATCTCCGCGTGAGGAACCTTGATGGCCACCGTCCGGCCGTCGTTGAGATCGGTCGCCTTGAAGAGCGTGGACATTCCGCCGCGCGCAATCGCCGCATCCAGGCGGTAGTGGTCGAGCGTGGCGCCGGCTTCAAGGGTCGTCATCGGTTCGCAGATCATTCCAATCGATTGTTTCATGGATTTTGTAAGAAAATCATCAGGATCGTATGATCCGGGTGATGGGTCAGAAGGAAAGAGGATTTCCTCGGGGGCTAAAGACCGCATGATTCTACAGGATTTATATACGGGATGAAGCCCGTACCCTTCCAACTGTTTTCATATTCCTCATGCGTTCCTGATGTGTTCCTCACGAATTACTTATGAATCCTCCCTTCTACTGGATTTAGCCCGAAGAGACCGGAGCACAACAGACGCGGGCGGCTGACAAGAAAACTGCTCCGTGACCGATTCATACCGCGTAATCCAACAAGTTCATTTCAGGAGGAACACTGCCGATGTCTACACTCATGACTCGAATCCAGCACTTGATGACCGGAGCAGCCTTGGCGGCGGCCTTCGTGGCCGGCGCGCAAACACCGGATACTCCAGCACCAGCGCCCGCTCCGGCAGCCGCTCCCGCCGCAGCCGCGCCCGCGGCCGCGCCTGCGGCTCCCGCGGCCCCGGCCCCGCTTTCCACCTTCGTTCTGACGGGCCCGCTCACCTGGGTGCCCCCGGCAACCTTTGATGCCGGCCCCTTCGGCAAGCTCTCGGTCAACGGTATCCTCTCCGGCTTTGCGCAGTTCCAGAACAACGCGATACCCGGTGACGATGCGGCGCAAGCCACGCTGAGCAACGGCCAGATCTTCATTCAGAAGGCTGACGGCCCGTATCAGTGGTATGTGCAGGCGGGCGCTTACACCATGCAGGCTCTGGGCTCGCCGTTTACGAACGCGCAGAATACCGTAAGCAACTTCTACGGTCCTGTTCCGGTTGCCTGGCTGAAGATTCCGGCGGGCAAGACAACCTCCTTCCAGATTGGTCAGTTGCCCACACTGATGGGCGCTGAATCCACCTTCACCTACCAGAACTTCAACATCGAGCGCGGCCTGATCTGGAACCAGGAAAACGCCGTCAATCGCGGCATTCAGGTGAACCAGACCATTGGTAAATATCTGGCCGCCTCAGTGAGCTGGAATGACGGTTACTACTCCAACCGCTACACCTGGCTCTCCGGCTCGGTGACCTTTACCAAGGGACCCAGCGTCCTGGTCTACGACGGAATGGGAAACCTGGGGCATACCGTCTTTGAAACAGCGGCCACGCCGATTCAGAACAACGGCTATATGCACGCGGTGATCTATACCTACACCAAGGGCCCGTGGATCCTCTCGCCCTACTTCCAGTACGGCAAGCTGCCCACGAACGCCACGGTCGGTGTGGAGAAGGCAACCTCGGCAACCGGCGGCGCCTTCAACGCCAGCTACGCCTTCAAGAGCGGCTTCTCAATCCCGGTGCGCGTGGAATATCTGACGAGTTCGGGCAGCGCTACCGACGGATCGGTGAACCTGCTGGGCTTTGGCGCAGGCAGTTCGGGCACCACCTTCACGGCAACGCCAACCTATCAAAAGGGCGGCTGGTTTACGCGCGGCGATCTGGCCTGGGTGCATGCCGGAAGCTTCGCCTCGGGCGACGTCTTCGGCAAGGCGGGAACGGAAGCCAGCCAGTTCCGGGGCGTAGTTGAGTTCGGCTTCATCTTCGGCAATAACATCACGAAGTAGCCGAAGCGCAATGCAAACGCGCATCGCGAGCGGTCAATTGTGCGGCCGCTCGCGATGCGAAGACAGAGAGTTACTTGTAGCTCGAAGCTTCATCTGCCGGATGAGTGACTAACTTTTGTTTCCTCATTTCATCCTTATCAACCGAGACCTACTCTGCAATTAACCCGCACCAGCTTGATGGCAAACCTGGCTCAGGAAAAGCTCAAGAATTCCCGGGGGGCAACCGCCCGGCACAGGAACGAAATTCAAAACAGGAGAATGCTCATGGCAGATCAAAAAGCACCTCAGATGCAAGCCACCCTGGGCCTTACCGGGCTGACCAGCAACGCTATGGCCCTTATCGCACCCGGCGCCTTCCTATGGCTCACCTTCTACATCCAGGCCACGACAGGCGTCGCCAACCAGCCCTCGACCGCTCCCGCCATGTGGCTGGGCATCTTCGGCGCTCTGCTGCTCTGTCTGGCGACGGCTGTGGCATATGCCGAGATCTCCAAGCTCTATCCGGGCACTGGATCGAGCTACTACTACGCCGAACAGGCGCTGCTCAGCAAGGACAAGGCCTTCAAGTATGCCCGGGTGGCGAAGTTCATCGTTGGCTGGGGCTCGCACCTTTACTACTGGGTCTATCCCGGCGTGATGGTGGCGACGACCGGCATCTTCATCGGCTATGTCGTCGGCTTCCTCTATCCGACCTTCATGAGCGGCTCCAATCCCGGCCCGCTCTTCATGGCTCTGATCGCGGTAGTCTTCAGCTTCTTCGTGGCGTGGATCGCGCAGAAGGGCGCAGGCGCTTCGACCGCGGTCAACATCGCCATCAACGTGATCCAGATCTCCGCGCTGATTCTGTTCAGCGTGCTGGCTTTGGGCTATCGCGTCAATCATCCCTCGGGATCGACGGGCGCAACCAGCTTCCAGTACGACTCGCAGTCACTGGCGACTTATACCTATCAGTTCGCCACCGACAAGACCGGCGCCACGATCCGCGACGCCAACGGCGTGCCCCAGCCGCAACTGGACGCGGCCGGCAAGCCCGTGCCTTACGTCATCACCTATCCGACGACGGATGCAACCGGCAACTTCCTGACGCATGAGAGCGCGGCCTCAGTCGTTGCGCCGCACAAATTCAGTTATCTGTTCATTCAGGCCACGGTCGCCATTCTGATCCTGGTCGGCTTCGAATCGGTAACCTCGATGGGAGGCGAGGCCAAGAATCCGACCAAGCATATACCGATTGCGGTCATTGCTTCGCTGCTGATTCAGGGCTTGATCTGCTATCTGATCGAGTATTTCGCGGCCAACTACTTCCTGAACTCGGGGTATACGATGCAGAGTGCGGCGGGCTCCGCGGCTCCCATCGGCGACATGATGATCATCGTCGGCGATGCGCTGCTGGGCCAGGGCAACGGCAAGTACTTCATGCTGGCCGAGGCCTTCACGGTATTCCTGGCGCTGATCGGCACCACGCTGAGCTGCATGAACACCGGCGCCCGCGTCACCTATGCGATGGGCAAGGACGACGAGGCTCCGGAGCACTTCGGCCTGCTGCACTCGAAGACTTTGTCGCCGCACAAGGCCATCTGGACGCTGGCTGTGATCTCGGCCGTCATCGGCGTCGTGGCTGTCTCGCTGGTCTTCGGCGATGCCGGCGCTCCGACCGATGCGGCGATCAAGGCTCTGCCTCCGGGCATCTTCTCCAGTTGGGGTTATCTCTCGCATGATGCGCTGGCCGCGCTTCCGAATTCGCTGCTGACGATCACGCTCACCTCTAACTTTGGCACCTTCATTCTGTATGCGCTTAGCTGCTTCCTGTGCATTGTGGCTTATCACAATCGCCCCGATTACAGCTTTGTGCGTCATACGCTCATCCCCGGCTTCGGCCTGATCGCCAACCTGGTCCTGATGGGCTTCTACGTAGCCGGTCCGGTCTTCGGCCTGGGCACCTTCAAGGAACCGCTGCTGGCTTTGGGCATCTCTGCTGTCTGGGGCATCTACGGAGCCATCTACTTTATCCGCTCCTCGAAGGCCAAGGGCAAGGAGATTCTGCTCACCTCCAAGGCAGTGGCTGAATAGGTTCGCTCGACCAAAGCATCACGCAACCCTCTGGGTGGCGCTTCCCGCTCCGCAAGACTGAGCATGAGGCGCCACCCGGCGGCGCGTTGAAGACCAGGCTGGAAAGGGGTACTTTATGGAGAGAAGCATCATCGGCAGCACACGAAGCCCCGAAGCCCTTCCGGTTATCCACGGTTCTGAATCGCAATCTTTTCTGCAATCATCGAAGAGATACTTCCAGGCGGCGCCCCTCATGCTCGACGTACAGTTTGCGCAAGTCAGCGATATCGGCAAAGTCCGCACCAACAGTGAGGATGCGATGGGCTCCTTCATCCCCTCGTCGCGCCGTCAGGCTCGCTCCCACGGCTATCTCTTCGCTGTCTGCGATGGCGTGGGCGGCATGGACTATGGCGAGGTTGCATCGGCCACGGCCATTCAAACGCTGGTGGAAGAGTTTCCCAAGGCACAGGCCGGAACCATGCTCACCTCGCTGATGCCGCGACTGGTGGAGATGGCCAACTCCGCCGTGCATGACGTCGCGCTGAAGCCCGAGTATCAGGGACGGAATATGGCCACCACGCTGGTGGCCTGCGCGCTGCGCTACAACCAGGCCGTGGTCTCGCATGTGGGCGACTCGCGCTGCTACTTGGTGCGCAACAAAGTGGCGCGGCAGTTGACGCAGGATCACACCTGGGTGAACGAGCAACGCAAGATGGGTCTGCTGACTCTCGAAGAGGCGGCCGAGTCCGACTCGCGCCATGTGCTGATCCGCTCGGTGGGCAAGGATATGTTCGTTGCGCCGGACACAAGCTCGATCACCATCGAGGCCGGCGACGTGCTGGTGCTCTGCTCCGACGGTCTGCACGACGAGATGGGCGAGCGCGAGATTGCGCGCATCGTCTCGCAAGAGAAAAAGATCGACGAGATCGCCCGTGAGCTGGTGGCGCGCGCGGTCGAGATCGACGGCGGCGACAACACCACCGCGCAGGTGATCCGCGTCCGCTCCGTCGAGCAGGTGGGAATGTATCGCGGCCGGCCTTACCGGATGCCTGCCTGAGCGCGCACGATCGCGCTCTCTCGAATCGTTGACTACAAGCTTCAGTCCACCGTAAGCGTGAGCGTCACCTGGTGCGAGACACCATTCGATGTCGCAGTGATGGGGATCGTGTAAGTCGCCGGCGGAGTGATGCCGTTATTGCCCGTCGAGGTGCCCGTGCCCAGACCGCTGGCCGCCTCCGCGCAACCGGAGGCGCAGGCCGGCAGGATTGCCAGCAAAGCGATGCATACAAGAATTCCACGCCGTCGCACGCGCCGCGCCAGCGCAAAGGGTGCAAGCAGCAGGCCGCAGAGCAGTGGCAGAACGGGCCACGCTGTGGGGCGCGAAGAGCGCGCCGTCGACTGCGTCAACCCGGTCGCGATCGCCACTACAACTGTGCCGTTCGTGTTGGCGGCGACTGCTTCCGTCGAGGGACTGAAGGTGCAAGAGGATGAGGGTGGCAGCAGGCCGCACTGGAAGGCGAAGAGGCCCTGCGAGCCGTTCAGCGGCGTAATCGCGATGCTGAAGTAAGCCGTTTGTCCGTTGGAGATTGTTTGCGAGGCGATGCCGGTGGGAACAAGGCTGAAGTCGAAGCCCATACCCGTCAATTCGATGAATGAGCCGGTCGGCAGCACTGCGTCGCTCACAACCAGACTGCCAGTCTGCGCACCCGCGCTCGTGGGCGCAAAGTCCACAACGGCTGAGCAACTGGCTTGCGGAGCGAGTGTCGTCGAGCAGGTGGTGCTGACCAGTTGAAATCCGGAAGAGACCGATAGAGCAAGGCTGCCGAGAGTATTCACGCCATCGGGATTGGCGATGGTCACTGAGCCCGTGCCGCTTGTCCGGTTCACGCCCGTCTCCATGAAGGTGAGCAGGTTGGGCTCAAAGAGAACCGAGCCGGGCACTCCGCCGACTCCGCTTAGCGGCAGGCTGCCCCCTCCCGACGGCGAAGAGGAGGAGACCGTCAGCGATCCCGTATACAGCTCGTTGAGCGAGGGCGAGAAGACGACCCCGGTCGAGCAGCTTGACCCGGCCCCGGTTGCGATCAACGTGGCGCCGCAGGTGTTCTGGACAAGCGAGAAGGGAGGCGAGACTGTGAGCGTAAGCGCGCTGACGGCTGCGCCGCTGGTGTTGGTCAGCGTCACCGTCTCTACAGCGCTGGACTGACCGGGCAAGACAACGGGGAAGACGAGCTGGGTAGGATTCGGCGTTAATCCTGAATCGCCGGTTCCGCTCAGCGAAACCGTCTGCGTGCCGTTGGCGTCGGTCAGCGTCAGCGTTCCTGTGGCGGCGCCGGCTTGCACAGGCGAGAAGGTCAGCAGAAGATTGCAGGAGCCGTTGGCCGGAATCGAACTCCCGCACTGATTGGAGGAGAGGGCAAAGGGTCCGCTGACGGAGGCGGTAAAGGGAAAGGCCGGCGTGCCGCTGAACGAGGCCGTCACCTGCAACGCTGTTGAAGTCGTTCCCACGATCCAGCCTGCGGTATTGTTCGGCGCTGTGTTGAAGTTCAGGCTCGAAGGGCTCAGCGTGACCGTACCCGAAGAGGTGCCGGTTCCGCTCAGCGTGACCGTCAGCTCGCCTCCGCTGACGTTGGCGTAAACAATGAGATGGCCCGTCAGGCTGCCCACGGCTTGAGGAAAAAAACTGACCTCAACCGTGCAGCTTTGGCCCTGTTGCAGCGTGTTGCCGGTGCAGTTGTTCGTCTGCGTAAAGTCGTTTGCGATTGCGCTGCTGAAGGCGATGCCTGCCGGAGTCAGCGCGCTCGATCCGGTGTTGGTGAAGCTGACCGACTGTGCGCTGCTGGAACTGCCGTAGGCCTGGCTGCCGAAACTTAATGAACTAATGGAGGCCGAGGCTGTCGTTGTATCCTCGGCTGCCGTCCATAGTGGTGCGATCCACAGGCCGCGGCCGTAGGTGGCCGCCACCAGATCGTGTACCGCGGCCGTGGCTGGAGCGGCGCTGAGCGCAACCACCGGCGCCTGCGGCAGACCGCTGCCAAAGGCCGTCCAGCATTTGCTGCCCGCCACCGCGCAGTTGGAGAGCTGGCGCGTCGAATAGACTCCCTGATCGGTGGCGAGATACGCCGTATTTGAATCCAGCGGGTCCACTGCCAATCCATTGACCGGGGCCGTGGGCAGGTTGGCTGTCAACGATGCCCACTGCTCACCGCCGCTGGTCGAGCCGTAGATCGTCTGTACATCCTCCTGGACGGTCTGAAAGGCCTCCACGGTCACATAGACTGTCTGCCCGGTCGTGTCGTGCGGGTCGATGAAGATGCTGCTGATGTCCAACCCATAATAATTTAAAGTCTTGCTGTCGTTTGTCACCGGCTTCAAGGTCAGATCCGACCATGAAGACCAGATATTGGTGGCCGCATTGTAGGTTGCGCTGAAGACGTGTCCGGCAATCGTTGCGCCGCCATCCGCCGCGCCGTACATTCCCACGTACACTATTTCGCCGCCCGAGGGCAGCGCCGCGGAGGCAGGCAGCGCGAGCGCGGCGATCGAGCGAATCAGCGCATCGCCCTCGCAGGTTGCGTTCGCGCTGTTGCCATCCAGAATGGGACTGACGGCATTCGCATCGCTCCAGCCCGTGCCGCTGGCCGGACCGCGCCAGAGGCGGCAGGTGCCGATCAGCAACTGCGCGCTCGTCAGCGGGTCCACCAGAAACGGCGCGGGAGAGCTCATCGTATAGCCATCCTTCACCACATCCGCGTTGGGCGCTGTCGTCGCATTCAGCACCGCAGCGAATGCTGCGGGCGTGGTGCCCGTGGGCGGAGCGCCCAGGTAGATCGATACGCCCGATCCGTTGTCCACGTACCACTTCGAGGCATTATTGGGATCGACTGCAACCACGCCTACATAACCATCGAAGATCTGCGGCCAATTTGATTGAGCCCCGCTCGCGCTGTTCAAGCCAGCGCTGCCGTTCACTCCCAAACCGGCCATGAAGGAGTATGGCGTTGAGCCCACCTGGGGAATGCTGACCACCTCGGCCAGCGAACCCAGGTTGCCATTCAAATTCTGAAAGTGTGTCGCATCGCTTGCCGAGCAGGTCGTTCCGCTCTCGCCGATGGCGTCATTCGAGCGCCAGAGCCCGCTGTCGTTGCCCACAAAAATCTCCTGAGGATTGCTCAGGTTCCACGCAAGCGCGTGCTGATACTCGCCCACCTGCGCGCAGAAGCCCACCGTGGAATTGGTGGTGTTGCGCCAGCGGCAGCCCTGCGAGTAGGGACAGGTGGTCTTCCAAAGGTCGTTTGCCCCGGCCAGCAGCATCGTCTCCTGTCCCCAGGGAACCGCCGCCAGCGCAAGGTTGTAATCGCCGTTCTCGATCGTCGCCGAACCCAGCGAGGTATTCGTCTCCAGCGACGCCGGCGCAGTCGCCCACTGCTGGGCAAAGCTGATCGTCGGGCTCGCGCAGGCGCCGGCGCTGGCATTGCAAATGTCCTGCCAGATTCCCTGGTCCTGGTTGTACGCGTCCACCGTCCAAGCGAAGGTATCGCCGGTGGAGGGATTCACCGCCAGCGCGCCGCGAAAGATCGGACAGCCGATCGAGCCCGTGCCACCGTTGCCGACCGAGCAGAGATTTGCGCCCGCCATCAGATTCGCGCCAGGCTGATTGGTCATGCGCGTCCAAGTGATCCCGTCCGGCGATTGGTAGTAGCCGTGGTAGCGCACCGCTGCAATAAACAGTTGCCGCGCAGCATTCCACACTACAGCCGTCGCCGCGTTGCCGTCGGGATCTACGAATTTGTCGTTCGGCCCTTGCACGTCCTTGCCCGCGCCGTCGGTGATCGCCGCAAGACACCAGTTCTGGCCGCCATCGGTTGAGTAATACAGCCCCATGTAGCTCAAGCCCGGCCAGCCAGCATTCACCAGCGTGCCCTCGTAAGCCTGGGAGACCGCGGCCACCACCACATTCTGCACTGGATTGGTTCCGCAGGCTGCCGGCTTCGTATTCACCGTGCTCCAGGCAAAGCCGGAAACCGCCTCTCCGGCAAAGCTGTAAAGAGAGTTCGCCGTCGACTGGATCAGGCTCCACGTTGCGCCGTTGTCGGCCGAGCGCAGAATCCCCGCGCCATAATACGAGTCCAGCGCGTCGTTCGGATCACCGGTGCCGGCCAGGATTACGCCCGTCCCGCCCGGCTGCACCGTCAGAGCGCCGATGCTGATCGAGGCGTTGCCCACGCCGATCATTGCCGTCAGGTTGTCGGTGAGCGGAGTGAAGCTGACATTCGATGAGGCGGCCGCATTCTCCGACTTCCAGAGGCCGCCGCCGGTGGTGCCCACATAGAGCGTGTTGCCGCTCGCATCCGAGGGGTCCAGCCCGAGCGCCGTGATGCGCCCGGTGACCAATCCATAATTTTGCGAGAGAACGGCCGTGGGACCGAGCGGCAGCCAGATCTCGCCGCTCTGCGCCAGACTCGATGCCTGGCATAACAGCGCCGCCAAAGCCAGCGCGAGCAGACGGCGCGATCGCACGCAAGCACACAACAACAGCCCGCCAAGATCGGCAGGTTCACTGTTAAGCCGTGGAATGGTCCAAATGCGCACACGCGTCCTGACTGCGGTTCCGGCTTCCCCTCCCATTATCGGCAAAATCCGAGGGGGACTTGACGCGAAACCCAACAGCTCACAACGTGCGAAACACGCAGCAAACGGGGTAAGAAATTGGTTGGATTATAGAACACCCACAGAACAGTTGGCACGAGTTATTATTTTTACCAATCTAAGCAATGATCCTTATCATTGTGAGCGAGCGCCCCATTCTTATGGCGCGCACGCGCGGCTGCTCCACCGCAGGTGGCTACCAGCTTCCCCAGGCGCGGCTGATGTAGTCGGTCAGCGTCATCGAGATGAGAACCAGAAACATGAAGATGCCGGAGAAGACGGTCAGCTTGGTCATCTTCGAGCTGTACTTGACGCCCATGAAAAACAGCACCACTAGCAGGGCCTTCGAGGTGGCGATGGCCAGCGCGATCACTGGATTCCACGGGCCCAGATCGACAAACGAGGCCCAGACGGTGAGCGCCGTGCCGACCAGCAGCGCGAAGAGGATCGCGATGTATACCTTCGGTCCGACGATCGTATGTGCGTGTTCGTTTGCTTCGCTCATCATCAATTCCTCAATCGTTCTTTAGTCCCTGGTCCCTCTGTCCCTGCCTTACTGATGCCTGCTAATCAGATACAACAGCGCAAAGAGATAGATCCAGATGATGTCGACAAAGTGCCAGTACAGGCCGAAGTTCTCGACGAAGGTTACATGGCCGGAGGTATAGGCTCCGGCGCGCGCCCGCCAGATCATGAAGCCGAGAATGCCGATGCCGATGATCATGTGCAGCGCGTGCATTCCCGTCATCAGGAAATAGAGCGAGAAGTAAAGCTCGGTGTGCACGGCCATATCCGGGGCCAGCGGCTTGTCGTGATATTCGTTGTAGACTTCGGAATTCGATTCAGGATCGAGAAACGATTGCAGGCTGTAATGAAAGCCGGGAACGTGATGCATCTCGATCTTCTCGCGATACTCGACTGTCTTGATGCCGAGGAAGACCAGTCCGAAGAGGAATGTGAGTGAGAGACACAGCACCAGGCCGCGGCGACGGCGCGTCTCCGCGCACCAGACGCCCATCGCCATGGTGAAGCTGGAGAGGATTAGCACCACGGTATTGGTCGTGCCCCAGACCACATTCAACTGATGCGAGCCCGCGACAAAGGCCGGATAGTACCAGTTGCGATAGATCAAATAGGCGGTGAAGAGGCCGCCGAAGAACATCACCTCGGTAAGCAGGAAGAGCCACATGGCAAAGTTGGTGGCGTCGGCCTGCTGCGCCGCCGAGTTGAAGTGATGGCGCAGATAGGGTGGATGCTCGGCGTGAGCGGCATCGTCCGTGCCGTGGGCAATCGCGTGATTATCCGGCATGGGCCGCCTCCTTTTCCTTCTCCGCCTTCTGCTGCCGCTCCAGCCACTCGTAGTCGTAGGCCTCGTGATCCATGATCGGCATCACTTCAAAATTCTCTGTCAGCGGCGGCGACTGCGTCTGCCACTCCAGGCCCGTCGCCTGCCAGGGATTGTTGCCGGCGATCTCGCCGTATTTGAGCGACCAGATCAGATAGAGCACGGGCAGCAGATAGCCGACGCCGAGAATCGTTGCGCCCGCCGTGGAGAAGACGTTGAGAACTTGAAACTCCGGCGGATAGGATGCGTAGCGCCGCGGCATTCCCAGCGTGCCCAGAATGAATTGCGGAAAGAAGGTGAAGTTGAAGCCGATGAAGGTGATCAGCGCGGCCAGTTGCGAGATCTTCTCCGGATACATTCGCCCGGTCATCTTGGGCCACCAGAAATGAATGCCGGCCAGGAAGGCCATCAGCATTCCGCCCACCATGACGAAGTGAAAGTGCGCCACGATGAAGTAGGTCTCAGTGAGGTGAATGTCGGTGCCCGAGGAGCCGAGGAAGACGCCGGTCATGCCGCCGATGGTGAACAATCCCATGAAGCCGAAGGCGTAGAGCATCGGCGTCTCGAAGGTGATCGAGCCCTTGTACAGCGTGAAGGTCCAGTTGAAGATCTTGATCGCCGAAGGCACCGCAACCAGCATGGTGAGCAGCGAGAAGACCAGCACCGCGTAATTCGAGATGCCCATGATGAACATATGGTGGGCCCAGACGAAGAAGCCGAAGACGGCGATGGCGACCGACGAAAAGGCGACCGCCGTATAACCGAAGACACGCTTGCGGCTGAAGGTGGAGACCACCTCGGAGATGACGCCCATGCCGGGCAGAATCATGATGTAAACGGCGGGGTGCGAGTAGAACCAGAAGAGATGCTGGAACAAGAGCGGATCGCCGCCCTTGGTGGGATCGAAGATGCCGATGCCGATGGTGCGTTCGAGCGCCACAAGTACAATCGCGATCGCCACCACCGGCGTTGCCAGCACCATCAGGATGGAGGCCGCATAGTGCGCCCAGACAAAGAGCGGCAGCCGGAACCAGGTCATCCCCGGTGCGCGCATCTTGTGAATGGTGACGATGAAGTTGAGCCCGGTGAAGATGGAGCTGAAGCCGGCGATAAAGGCCGCCAAGCCGGTGGTCAGCACGTTGGTGTTCACGTAGTGCGTGGAGAGCGGCGTGGTGAAGGTCCAGCCCGTATCCACGCCGCCGGTCGCCATAGTGACGATGGCCAGAATGCCGCCCGCCATGTAGAGATACCAACTGAGCAAGTTGACCTTGGGCAGCGCCAGATCCTTGGCGCCGATCATCATCGGAATAAAAAAATTGCCCAGCGTGGCCGGAACCGACGGCACCAGAAAGAAAAAGATCATGATGACGCCGTGCATCGTGAACACTTTGTTGTACGTGTCGGTGGCCATCAGATCGGTCTGCGGCGTCAGCAACTCCAGGCGGATCAGCCCGGCCAGCGCGCCGCCAATAAAGAAGAAAAAGCTGAGCGAGATCAGATAGAGAATCGCGATCCGCTTGTGGTCGCCGGTCAGCAGCCAGCTCAGCAAGCCATTCTCCCGCGTGATGTAGTTGTCCTTCGGAATGCGCGCCGTCGCTTGATCGGGAAGACTGACGATAGTGTCGCTCATGGCTTCACCGGTCCTTTCGCGGCTGCTGCTTTGACTTCGCTCTCCGGCAGCAGATCGGTTGTGTTCAATGTCTGTTGGATGCGATAGCCGGAGTCGAGGTTCTTGATGTATTCAAGCAGCGCGATCACTCCCTCTTCGCTGATCTGCCCTTGATAAGTGGGCATGATGGGCGCGTAGCCCTGGGTGACGTGCTGCGATGGATTCAGGATCGCCTCGCGCAGATACGCGTCGTCCGCGGTCACCGTGCCGCCGGAGGCCAGCGGAAGTTTTGCGCCGTAGACGCCGGCCAGATTCGGACCGCGCGCATCGGGCCGCGTGTTGTGACAGGCGGCGCAGCTCAGGCTGGCAAAGAGCCGCTCGCCGTTCTGCGCCAGCGACTCGCCCGAGGTCGAGCTGGCCAGCCACTTACGATAATCCTCCTGCGTCATCACCACAATGTCGCCGGTCATCTGCGAGTGGTTGGTGCCGCAATATTGCGTGCAGAAGAGATGATAGGTGCCGGGCGTGGTGGCCTCAAACCAGACCGTCGTATAGCGGCCGGGGATCGCCTCGCGCTTCACGCGGAAGGCGGGAATGGAGAAGCTGTGAAAGACGTCCTGCGAGATGAGCGTCACCTGCACGGGACGATCAACAGGGATGTGCAGCGCATTGATCTCATGCTGCCCGCCGGGATGCTCGGCCTTCCACATCCACTGCTTGCCGACAACATAGATGTTCATCGCGTTGGCCGGCGGCGTGAAGACGCGAAAGTAAATCAGCGCGCCCCAGACGAACATGATCAGAAACAATCCCAGAGGAATGATCGTCCAGGTAGCTTCGAGCAGCGTCGATCCCTCCACCTGCACGGCCACCGGATGGCGCTTCTTGCTGTAGAGAATCGAGAAGCTCACGATCAGCAGAACCACAATCGTCAATCCGATCAGACTCACCAGCACCATGAAGAAATAGAGCGCATCCATCTGCGGCGCAAGCTTCGACGCCTCCGGCGGAAAGAGCGCGAAGTTCGTCATCCACTTGACGAGAAACTGCCAGATTACTGGACTGATATGGTTCATTCCGTTATCCGTTCACCTTTTTTTCTGTCCCTGGCTGAGGTTCTTTCCGCACATCGCGGCGAAACATTGTCAGCATGAATCCGCCCAAAGAAAATACCGTGACCAGCCCTCCCAGTTGCACCACGCGCGCAATGATCAACGTGTGCTTGTTGGTCGTCGGATCGTAGTGGTAGCAGTAGGTGAGAATGTTGTCCACCGGCGAGCCGATGCGATTGGCCGAGGCCTCCACCAGCCCCAACCGCAGATCCTTGGGCGAGTACTCGACGCCCATGTAATACTGCGCGAGCCTACCCTCGGGCGTCACAATCTGAATCGCGCTGGCGTGCGCGAATTGCGTCAGGCGTCCATCGGGGCCGGGAATCTTCACGTAACCGAAGCCCACGGCCTGGGTGAGCGCGTCGATGTTGGCCTGCGTGCCGGTCATGAAGTGCCAGCCCGCGGCCGTATCAGGGTGGCCGTAGCGCTTCAGATAAATGCGCTTCTTGGCGGCGGCCAGATCCGTTCCCTCGCTTGGATCGATGCTGACCACAATCACGCTGAAATCCTTGCCGGGGACGAAGTTCACCATCTCCAACGCGCTCGTCAGCCCATTCAACTCCTCCGAGCAGAGCATCGGGCACTGATAGTAGACCAGCGCCAGAATCGCCGGCTTCTTGCCGAAGTAGCTGGCGAGTTGAACCTGCTTTCCGGCATCATCGGTGAAGGTCAATCCCAGCGGCAGTTGCTCGTTAAGCCGCTGCGCAATGCCGACCTTGTTCAGAATCGCCGGTGGCTTGTCGCTCACCGGAGCCATCTGCTTTTCGTCGTAGCGCGAGACCTGCGCGGCCAATGGAACAAGAGAGATTACGCACGCCGCAGTCATCATCGCCGCGCCCCGCCAGCCTCTCCGCTTTGTCCTTGCGCCGTGCATAGTGCCTTCTCTCTTATCCGCTGCAATCCTGCTGTTATCGTTGACTGCCCATCGCCGCCGCCTGATCCAGCTCATAGCCGGTACGCGCAAATCCACTGGTGAGCGGCGCAGCGATCAACGGCTGCTCGTCGCCGGTCATCGGCAGCGACTGCTCCGCCGCCGGCGCCACCGGCAATCCGCGTGCGGCCAGCAACTCCATCGCGCGCTCGATGGGAATCCTCACCTTGCCCTGCGACTGATCCGCCCAGCTGTAGTTGTCTAGCAGCAGATCCTCGCGCAGATGCAGATCGGCCACATCCTGATTGCCGTCGTCGATCTGCACGCGCGGCGCGGGAAAGCTCTGCGTCTGCTCGGCGATCTTCTGTTGCATCTCGGGATTGGATGCCATGTTGCCCAGCGTGCGCGTATCCACCGGATGCACCCATCGGCTCGTCGGCCCGTCTTCCGTGGCCATCTGCCGATTGAGAAACTTGCCCAGCCCGAAGGCGATCCCGCCAATCACCACCGCCATGATGCCCAACACAACGAGAAAGACGAAGACGCCCGAGACGCGCGCATCGCTCTGCTCGTAGCCCTTCGAGGTATCGATCGGCTCCTGCTCGTGCGGTTCATGCGTGTGCATGCTCGGCCTCCAAAATCTCCGCCAAGTGCGGATCGTTGGTCTGCACCAGCGGGCGCGTCTTCAACTGAGCGCAGAAGTAGGCAACCCAGAAGGCCGTCATCGCCACCGGCACAGCCGCGTATTCGAGAATCCCCCAACTGAAGTGCAGATTGCGCGCCGCGTCGGGAAAGTTCGGCTCGATCAGCCAGAAGAGATCGAAGGCGCGGGCAAAGACCATCCACTGGCAGACGAGAACTAAGCGCTTCTTGTTGCGCTTCAGATCGCGCGAGAGCAGCAGCGTGAAGGGAATCAGCCAGTGAAAGAGAAAATCAAATGTGACGATCACACCCCATCCGCCCAGAATGCGGTCCTGATACCAGGGAATCTCCTCCGGCAGATTGCCTGACCAGATGATGAGAAACTGCGAGAAGGCCAGATAGATATTCAGCATGACAAAGGCAAAGGTAAATTTGCCCAGATCGTGCTGCTCGGTCTGGCGCAGAATCGTCTTGTAGGGCTCGCCCTGCGAGAGCGAGAGGACAACGATGATGCCGAAGGCCAGCACCAGATAGCCCTGGCCTACAAGGAAGAGAAGCCCATAGACCGATGAGTACCAGGTTGGATCGAGCGACATCACCCAGTAGATCACCGCCGCGCTCATCGTAATCGCATAGACGACGATTCCCGGCCCGCTGAGGTTCTCCATGCGCTTGATCCACTTCGGCGTTTCGCTCTCCGGTTCACTGTCGCGCTTTAGGCCCAATGCATTCAGCCTCCAGGTGTAGAAGCCCCAGATAGCAAAACAGACGATGCCGACAATCGCAAAGGCCGACGGATTCAGCATCGGCCGCTTGAAGTCGATCGCGTGCGCCTGCGCCTCGTTGATCCATCCCGATTGGAGTGCCGTGCGCACATCACCAACCGCGGCCCAGAGATAAAGTTTCTTCAGCGAGAGGACGATGACAAGCCAATAGACGAAGATCAGCGGCAGCGTGCGGCTCATCGCCTCCAGCGGACGGCGCAGCAGCAGACCCCACTTGCCGCCGGTCACGTATTGCACCATCAGCAGCGCCAGGCCGCCGACCGTCAATCCAAAGGTGAGCACCATGCCCAGCAGCCACGCGCGCAACAGATGATCGAGATCGAAGCCGCGCCCATCGGCAAAGCCCAACACGGCGGCTACAACCGAGAAGAATGCCGCAACCGCCAGCGCGCGCCTCTGCCAGCCGGTGACGAAGGCCGGTGCGCCAAGATCGGCGGGAAGCGTTTTTGCGTGCGTCTCGTGTGCCATTCCGTTCGTCCTTACCTGGCAGCCGCTGGGGCTGGTTGCGTGAGTGGAATCTTGATCGCGGGATCGGCCGGATTGGCCGGGGCCAGTGCCGGCGTGCCCTGCTTATCGTCGTGTTGATACGCCTGCACCGCCGTTGCGGGCAGCGGCCAGGGCTCGGCAAAGTTCTCCGGCAGACGATGCTCGGCGGCAACTTCCTTCAGGCTCTTCACCTGCGCGCCCGTGGGCACATCCGCAACCGTCGCCGACTGGCTCAACTGCAAGGCGCGAATGTAAGCCGCCACCGCCCAGCGATCGACGGGCGTCAGTTGCGCCGAGTAATCCGGCATGGCGCCGTAGCCGTGCGTCATCACGTAATAGTAGTGCGAGATCGGCTGCGACAATCGCACCTGATCGTGAAAGTTGGCGGCGGGTTTGTAGCCGCGCTGGACGATCTCGCCCAGCCCATTGCCCACGCGCGAATGACAAGGCGTGCAATAGATATTGAAGCGCTCCTGACCGCGCCTGAGCACAGTGATCGTCACGGGAAAGGGCATCTCGTTCTTCTCTTCACGGTAGCCGTCGGCCGACTGCACCACGCCGGTGTAGAAGTAGCTGTCCTCGCGCAATTGCCCGCGCGCGACAGTGTTCGCCACTTGCGGACGCGCGCCGCGATGATCGGCAAAGAGCTCCGAGCCGCGCTGCGAGATGATCTTTGGCTGGTCCTGCATATCCTGGCGGCAGCCGGGGACGAATAGCGATGCGGCAAGGCCAGCAAAGACAAGGGCACGGGAGATCGGAAGCTTTAGTATCCCACCCTTGCAAGGAAAAACATTCGCAAGTATGGGGCACCCATCCTTTGTGATGGGAGTGGTGCGCCCGGCTGAAAGCTGAGAGCTGAGAGCTGAAAGCTGCTTGCGCATCAGTACTCCACCTCCACCACCGAGAGCGGCTGAAAGCTCTCCAGATACGTCTTCGTCTCCGCCCGATCGAACTTCGGATCGAGCGCCTCCAGGCAGAGAAAGAACTTGTCCGTCGTCGCACCATCGCAGAAGTTGGGCGCGTTGAACAGCGGATGATAGAGCGACGGCAATCCATTCAGCGCCAGCATTCCAAAGGCCGCCGACAAGCCCGCAAACAAAATCGTCCACTCGTAGGCGGGCACAATGAAGGCCGGCCACGAGTACGTCGGACGCCCCGCGATATTCAGCGGATAAGCCAGCACCGAGATCCAGACTTCCAAGAGAAACATCGCCGTCAGGCCCATCAATCCGCCGATGAGCGTAACGAGCGGCACCTTGTTGCGATGGAAGCCGATCGCCTCGGCCGCCTCTTCCACCGGGTACGGTGTGTAGCAATCCATGCGCCGCCAGCCGTCCGAGTGCGCCTGCTGCGCCGCGCGCACCAGCTCGCTGGGAGTCTCGAATTCAGCCAGTAGGCCGTAAATTCCTTCGCGAGGGGGCATATCAGTCTCCTGCCTCCGTGGCTTTCTTCGATGCGATCTTGGGACTAATCTTGGCGCCGGGCAGCATGGTGCGAATCTCCGACATCGGTATCATGGGCAGGAAGCGCACGAACAACAGGAACAATGCCGTGAACAACCCCAGCGTTCCCACATAAACCATGTAATCCCACTTCGTCGCGCGATAGGTTCCCCAGGCCGAAGGAAGAAAATCGCGGTAGAGGCTCGTCACCACAATCACGAAGCGCTCAAACCACATTCCCGTATTCACCACCAGCGAGAGCAGGAACATGAAGACGATATTGGTGCGCAGCCTGCGCGACCACAGCGTCGTCAGCGGAATCGCCAGGTTGCAGGTCACCAGCACCCAATACGACCAGCCCATCGGCCCGAACATCCGGTTCCACATCATGAAGGCCTCCCAGTGCGAGGCCGAGTACCACGCCATGAAGACCTCCATGCCGTAGCCATAGGCAACGATGAAGCCCGTCGCCAGCATCACCTTGCCCATGTTGTCGATGTGCCGCTCGGTGACCAGTCCCTCCAGGTGGTAGAACTTGCGCAGCGGAATGGCCAGCGTGAGCACCATGGCAAAGCCTGAGTAAATTGCGCCCGCAACAAAGTACGGCGGAAAGATCGTCGTATGCCAGCCGGGCAGAACGGCCACGGCAAAGTCGAAGCTGATCACCGTATGAACGCTGAGCACGAGCGGCGTGGCCAGGCCGGCCAATAGCAGCGAGGCCGTCTCGTAGCGCATCCAGTGGCGCACCGAGCCGCGCCATCCGAGCGCCGCCAAACCGTAGGCATACTGCGCAAACTTCGAGTGCGCGCGATCGCGCATCGTGCCGAAGTCGGGCACCATGCCGATATACCAGAAGACCACCGAGATCGTCGCGTAGGTCGAGACCGCGAAGACATCCCACAAGAGCGGTGAGCGGAACTGCGGCCATACGCCCATCGTCAGCGGAATCGGCAGCAGCCAGTAACCCAGCCAGGGACGGCCCACGTGAATCAGCGGAAACATTCCCGCGCAGACGACGGCGAAAATAGTCATCGCCTCCGCGAAGCGGTTGATCGAATTGCGCCAGCCTTGCTTGAAGAGCAGCAGAATTGCGGAGATCAGCGTGCCCGCGTGGCCAATGCCGATCCACCAGACGAAGTTGATAATGGCGAAGCCCCAGGCCACAGGCTGCGTGATCGCCCAGATGCCCACGCCCTCCAGGAAAAGCCACGTCACGGCCACCAGCAGCACGGTCGCCAGCGCGCCGCCCACGCCGAACAGAGCAAACCAGCCCAGCGGCGTCGTCGGCGTCAGCACAATGCGCGTGATCTTCTCCGTAACAGAGACGAAGCTCTGCCCCGGCGCAATCACGCTGTACTCGCCCGTCGCCTTGTCAATCCCCGGTTTGTCTTTCAATTCAACAGCCATCCTGGCTCCGCTAACTTGCTAACTCACTTCTTCACTCATTCACTGCTTTGCTCATCCCTTTGCCGGATGCTCCACCGGACTCACTTCCAGCTCCGGATTCAGATTCAAGACCGCGGCCACATACTTCGTCCGCGGACGCGTATTCTGATCGGCCAGCACCTGATAACTGCGCTCATCGGCCTGCAGCTTTGCCACCTTACTCTGTTTGTCGTTAATATTGCCGAAGGAAATCGCCTGCGCCGGGCAAGCCTGCTGGCACGCCGTCACAACTTCGCCGTCGCGCACCGGGCGATTTTCCTTGTCAGCCTCAATCTTCGCCGCCGAAATCCTCTGCAGGCAGTAACTGCACTTCTCCATCACGCCGCGTGAGCGCACAGTCACATCTGGATTGCGCATCAACTTCAAGCTCTCTGTCTCGAAGTCTGAATAGAGCAAGAAATTAAATCTGCGAACTTTGTAGGGGCAATTATTCGAGCAGTAGCGAGTCCCCACGCAGCGGTTGTAGACCATCGCGTTCAAGCCCTCGGGCGTGTGCACCGTCGCTCCCACCGGACAAACCTGCTCGCAGGGCGCGTTCTCGCAGTGCTGGCAGGCCATCGGCTGGAAGTGGGCGCGCGGCGCGGCCAGATCGCCCTCAAAGTAAGTGTCGATGCGCAGCCACTGCATATTGCGGCCAATGCGCACCTGCTGCTTGCCCACGACGGCGATATTGTTCTCCGCATAACAGCCGACGATGCACGCATTGCAGCCCGTGCAACTGTTCATGTCGATCGACATGCCCCAGGCGTTTTCCTTGTACTCCCAGTTGGGGAAGAGCGTCACGCTCTTGTCGGTCGTGGTATGTCCTTCGCCTTCATTCGCAAAGCCCGGATCGGCCTTGTATTTTTCAAGCGTCGCGTAGCGGATAATCCCGCGCTCGTTGATCGCCTCATCGCCTTCGAGTGAGTTGTTGCCGTTACCCTCGCCGCCGAAGAGCTTCGGCCGGTGATCCTGATAGTGGCTCTTCGTGACGGCGATGCCCCACTTGCCTTCGACCTTCCGCATCGAACCGACGGCATAGAACGGCGCATCGGAGGTGCGAATCAGATAAGCGTTGAAGCCCGCTCCCGAGCCGACGCGCCCTGCAAACGAGCGCCCATAGCCCAGGTGAACCGTGACGGAATTATCCGGATGGCCGGGAGCGACGATCACCGGCGCATTCACCTTGCGGCCATTCACAGTCAGCTCAACGATGTCGTCTTCTTCCAGGCCGTACTTCGTTAGCGTCGCGCCGGAGACCAGCGCCGCATTATCCCAGCTAAGATTCGTCACCGGCTTGGGCAGCTCCTGCAGCCAGCCAACATTCGCCCATCGCCCGTCATAAACATTCGGGTCAGGGCGGAAGATGATTTCAAGCGAATCCTTCGATGTAGGCGCGGGCACCTGGGGTATATCAATAAAGACGTCATTGCCCATCATGTGCAAACCTGTACCATCAATCCAACCCTGATGGAGTGTTTTTCGCCAGCCCGTTTCAAAGTCCCCAGCGATCGTTGACTTCCACGTCTCGCGCACCGCCTCATAGGGATTCAGTCCTGGCTCGTCCAGCAACGCTTGAAAGAAATGATGCGCCGTCTTGCCGCCGTAGAGCGGGTCAATTATCGGCTGCACAATCGAAACCGTACCGTCGTTAGCACGCGCATCCGACCATGACTCAAGAAAATGTGCCGCGGGAATGTGCCAGTGCGCTTCGTGGCCTGTTTCGTCGTAATGCGAGCCGAGGTGTGCCACAACCTTTGCTTTGTCGAAAGCCGATGCAAAGTCAAGGTCGGCTGGCGCGTTATAAATTGGATTGGCGTTCAGAATCACCAACCAATCCACTTTGCCCGCATTCAAATCTGATACCAGCACTTTCAAGTCTTCAGTCTGATCGGAAGGAATCGGATTGAGAATTCCAATAGAACCCTGTGAGTAGCCTGTAAAAAAAGCTACCCTCCCCATACTGCCCAACGCCTCGTTGATATACGTAATTATCGTTGACACCGATGAATCTTGGCAGAGTCCCGGAATCACGACGCTCCTGCCCGCGTGGGCCTTCAAATCTTTAACCAGCGCAGCTAAAAACTTGTTCTGCTCATCAGTCCATTTGTATGCCGGAGGCTCGACTCCCTTAACCCCCACAGCCTTTGCCAACTCTGCCGTAAACGCCGGTATCTCGCTCGCCCGCAGCCCCAGCCGATGTTCCGCCTTCAACCCTGTCGTTGTCGGCGTGGACTCAATCGCGTACAACCGATTCAGCTTCGACGGGTCTTTGCGCCGCTCAGCATACTGGCGCACTAATTTATGGAAGCCGGGAAAGCCAGCGCCAGAAAGAAAATCCGCATCGAGCGAAACAATTACATCTGCTTCGGACAAATTGTATTGAATGTTCAGTCCGCCAGCCGCCGCCGTTCCCGCAATTGCCGGATCATACTGAACCAACTTCGCATTCGGGTACTTTGCCTGCACCTCGCGCCACTGCCGTGCCAGCGTGGGCGAGGTAATCGTCTCGCTGAGGAAGTAAATCCCCGTCCCATCCTTGGTCGAGGCCACCTTGAGCCGCAACTCCTGCGCAAACTCCGCCCACTCGCGCTCTTCACCGCGAAAGGTCACATGCTGCGAGCGGTCTGGATCGTAGAGGTCAAGCAGCGTCGCCTGCGTAAACGGGTCCGACGAGCCTTGGTTATAAGGATGCTCGGGGTTGCCGTCGATTTTGATGGGCCGGTATTGATCGGTCTTGACCAAAAGCGGCACAGCGCCTGTGACAAACGGAAAGGCCGTGGCAAAGTAATTGGGCTTGCCGAGAATCAAATCCTCCGGCGCTTTGATGTAGGGGTAAATCGGCTCATCGGGCTGCTTGGTGCAACCGGCCATTCCAGCCAGCGCCGCCGATGCGCCCATGAACTTCAGGAAGCCGCGCCGCGAAACTTCATCGCCCCAGGCGTGCGGAGACGAAGGAAACTCCTTCTCCACAGCCGCCTGAAACTCCGGCGTGTCGGCAAGCTCATCCACCGACCGCCAATACTTTTTGCCGCGCACATTCTTCAGCCGCTCGCGCACCTGGTCAAGAGTCAGCGGCGCGGCCTCGATCGTGCCCACCAGATTGTTTTTCGTCTCGCTCATCGGTGGCAGACCTCGCAACTGGAGAGTTCATTCGGCGTACGAACCTTGTAATGCTTCACGAGAAATTGCCCCAACTCATCCTGGCTGGTGAATTTTTCAAACTTCGCCGCGGGCAGCGCGCCCTCCGTCGGAACCCCCAACGATGCAACCTCGATACTCGGTTCCCGCGTCACGCAACTTACGCTCCCGGCCGTCGGCACGCCCGTCTTCTCATCGCCTACCGCGCACCAGACCGGACGGTCACTCGCCGGCTTTTCCCATGAATTATTGTAGATTTCGCTCGTCGGCCGCAGATTCTTCGCGGGATTGCGATGGCAGTTCAAACACCACTCCATCTGCAATGTGTTTTGCGCATACATCAGCGGCATCTGATCCACGCGCCCATGGCAGCTTGCGCAGCCCACGCCCTTGCTTACGTGAATCTCATGGTTGAAGTAGACATAATCGGGCAGGTCGTGGACCTTGATCCAGGGGATGGACTTGCCCGTCGCCCAGCTCTCGCGCACCGGCTCCAGCAGTTGTGCATTGGTCCAGATCTGCGCGTGGCAGTTCATGCAGGTTTTTGTGGGAGGGATTCCGGCGTAGCTCGACTTCTCGACCGTCACATGACAGTACTGACATTGAAGCCCAAGCCCCTGCACATGATGCTTGTGGCTGAAGGGAACCGGCTGGTCCGGGCGCTGACCCTGGCGCGTCACCCACGGCGAGCGCTGCAACTCATTCAGCGTCACGCCCAGAGCGATCACAATCAGCCCTGTCAAAACCAGGCTCGCACGAGCCAAGGCGTTGGAGCTGCGGTCAAATATTTGCGCCATTCGTCGTTCCCTTGCCTGGTTGGCGATTATTTGATGTGCGCGCTATGCCGGCGGTCACACAAATTTGTTCGATATTTCCGCGCGGGCACAAGACGTCTTTGCAAAGGAGAACCCGCAACACTGAAAGCCTCTGGGGGAGGGGGAAGCCGCTTCGTCTCTCCAGAGGAATGCGCCCCGAAGATTGAATCCGTAGATTCAAAATAGCACAGCATTCCGGACCGCGCTTGTCCGATTTGAAATACATACCGCAATGCGATACATCCCATCCTACTCCCGCCGGAAGCGATTGGCCTGCTCAAATTCATCGCGCAGCGCGGGCGTGCGCAGGTTCTCGCGCAAGTGCGCCAGCCGCTGTTCAAGCGCGTCGAGCGCCATCTGAATGGCCTCGGTGTTGGTGGCGGCGATATCGCGCCACATGGAATAGGGGCTCGCTCCCAGCCGCGTCATCTCGCCGAGCGCGCGCCCGCCCACATCCTTCAACTCCGGAGCGTCACCCACCTTCTCCTGCAACAGCGCGCTCAGCGCCGTGGCCAGCAACTGCGGCAGATGGCTGACCCAGGCGACCATCTCATCATGGCGCGCGGGGTCAATGTCGATGCCGCGCGAACCCATCGCCGCCACCAGCTCCCGCCACTCCTTGGCCAGTTCGGCCCCGCGCGCCGACCGCTGCCAGTTCGCGTCATCGGTAAAGAGCCAGACGCGGTTGCGAAACAGCTCCGCATCGCCCAGCGCCGCGCCGCCGCGCTCCTTGCCCGCCATCGGATGGCCAGGCAGAAAGGCCGCGCGCTCGGGCGTGTTGAAGAGGCGGCTCGCCGCTTCTGTGATTTGTCCTTTGGTGCTGCCCACGTCGGTTACCAGATGCTCGGAGCCGAGCACGCCCGCGAGCTTTTCCATCAGGTCCAGCGTCGCGTAGATGGGCACCGCCAGCACCACGACCTGGCTATCGAGAGCCGCCAGCAATGGATCGGCGGCAATCGCGTCAATCGCGCCAGCCTCCAGCGCCAGTTGCGCGCCCTCCGCGCTGCGGTTCCAGCCGACTATAGAGCCGCGATAGCCCGACGCCCGCAGCGCCAGCCCCACCGACGTGCCCAGCAGCCCCGTGCCTAGAATTGCGATGCGTTCGATCATTTCTTTCCTAACCATGTTTTGACAAACTCAAGCCGTCACTCGCTTTTTGCGTGAATTGTTTTGTAACAGGGCACGACTTCAGTCGTGCCGATAGAGCAACGAAAAAATGTTGGGCTTTAGCCCCTGAGGGAGGGCTCGTTATCGATCAATGCGCAACCACTCTCTTCTAAATGTGCAACTTCGCCAAGCGAAACTCCACGTAACATCGCTGGTTCCCAGTTGATTTCACGCTGCGAAAAGCCCACATAAAACGAGTCGGTATTACGAAGTTTCCACCGACGTGGCGCTTTTGGATCGAAAGCCTCTGGTAAATAGACCATCACCGAACCACGCTTCTGTGCTTCAGATTCTCCGCTGAACCAAACGAATACCGCATCCATATCGATATCTTCGATCCGACGTGTAAGAGCAATTTTGCTTGGAATCTCAATATGCAGCGGTGCTGCCGCTACCGTCTCTTCAAAATCCGGCCCAACAAACACCCGCTCAGCAACGACGCGATGCGGAACAAACGGCGGCACGTGCAAACGCGACTTATGCACGCCGATGGCGGCTACGCTCTTGGTTTTTCCAGCAGTGAACTTACCTGCAAAATGCATCCACTTCGGCCCAAACCAATTATCAATTCGGATAACATAGAGACGCGCAGGCTCATATTCCTGAGCAACGCCAATGGCAATCGCTCGTGCCTTTTCTATGAACTCAGCCGAATCTCCCTGCTGCATGGAAATGAACTCCGCAATAGCATCGAACATTGTTACCTCCGTACAGGGGCTAAAGCCCGGCCGTTATTTTGCGCCTCTTGCGGCACGGCTGAAGCCGTGCCCTGATACAAAACCAACCGCCGAAGAGATGCATGATGAAGGGTACGGGCTTTAGCCCGTACATTACAGTCGCCAATGATTTCCGGCTTTAGCCGCCGAGGGAATGTAGACTTCATGCGCCGATTTCCCTCAGGGGCTAAAGCCCAAATTCTAACAGTCCGGTTGATGTACGGGCTAAAGCCCGTACCCTTCACTAAGCCAAATCGGCAGCGTGGCAAACAAAAGTTTACGCCGGGCTAACCTTGAACGCCCACGCATACTCGCACGGCTTTTGCGCGGGAAGAACGATGCTCACGCCATCCGCGTCGCGCTTCCATTTCAGCTCGCCCTTGTAGCCGAGCAGCTCCACCTTCCCAATCTGTTTTGGGTAATGCTGCGAGTTCAATCCCAGCGACTTCACCGCGAGCTTTCCATCGCTGGGCCAGGCCAGAGCGATGGCGTAGAGCGCGTCGCCCTTTTGCGTGAATCGCAAGTCGCCCGCCGCGTAACTATGCTTTTCCAGCGTATACGCCCCGCCCGCGCCGGTCTGCGTGGGGCCTTCGCCGTAAACCCGCCAGGGGCGCGTGCCGTGGATGGCCTCGCCGTTGATCGCATTCCACTTGGCAAGCTCATCCAGAAACTTCAATTCATCGTCGTCCGGCTGGCCGTCGCCCGGCAGCGGAATGCTCAGCAGCAGATTGCCGTTCTTGCTGACAATATCCACCAGCACGGGCACCATCTGCGCCGCGGTCTTGTAGGTGTGACTCTCGAAGATCGACCGCTGATAATGCCAGTTGCCGATGCAAGCCTCGGTCTGCCAGGGCTTCTCTTGCAAGCCCCGCGCCGAATCCCCCTCGAAGTCCCGCGTCATTGTGCCCCAGATTGGCTCCGGAACGGTCTTCAGGTCGAGTACGCCCTCCAGCTTGCCACCGTGCGCGCGCATATTGGCGTTGTAATAGTAGGCCATGATGACCGGCGCAAGGTCGGGCATGCCCAGCCAAACCTTCAGGTCCAGAACAGGCCCGCCGTCATCGAAATCGAAGACCGGATTGTCGTCGAAGGTGAAGGTGTCGGGATCGTATTTGTCGATGACATCCTGCACCCGCAGCATGAATTGCTTCACGAACTCCGGGCAGGGCGAGTTCTTTTGGTGGGGCACGCCGTTCAGCATCTGCGGGTCCATGCCCTCCCACCATTTGCCTTTGCCGTCGGCTTTGGTCATCATGCCATCGTAAGGAACGCCCGCCAGCGGTCCCGTCTTGTCGCTCCTGTAGCGGACCGGCAAGAACTCGTCCCACGTCCGGTGCGGCGTGCCGTGATAACTCACGCCAAAGCGCAGCCCATGCGCGCGCGCCGCCTTCGCCCATCCGCCCACAATGTCCCGCTTGGGGCCGACGTTGACCGCATTCCACGGCTGGTATTTGGAATCCCAGCAATCGAAGTTGTCATGGTGATTGGCCAGCGCGACCATGTACCTGGCCCCGGCATTTTTATAAAGCTGAATCAGCGCATCAGGATCCCATCGCTCCGCCTTCCACAGATGGCAGATATCCTTATAGCCGAAGAGCGAGGGATGGCCGTAATGCTTGACATGGTACTCGTACTGCGGATTCCCTTGGCGGTACATTCCGCGCGCATACCAATCGCCCTGCTCCGGCACGCACTGCGGATCCCAATGCGCCCAGATGCCGAACTTCGCATCGCGGAACCATTCGGGACACTGATAGGCCTTCAACGACTCCCAATCCGGCCAGAACGGCCCGTCGGGAATGGAGCCCTTGAAGTAGCTTGGCCCGGATTGAGCGGTGCAGAGCTTGGAGAGCGCGAGGAGGGAGATGCCGCCGCCGATAAACTCTCTGCGATTAAAATGCATATTCCCTCCATGATCTGGCTCACTCTACAGCGTCCGCCCCACCGCCGCAGCAATCACCCGCAGCTCGCCCACCAGCGTTTCAAACTGGTCGAGATAGAGCGTCTGCGCGGCGTCGCTCGCGGCCTTGTCGGCGTTGGGATGAATCTCGATTAGAATTGCATCCGCGCCCGCGGCCACAGAGGCCTTGGCCAGCGGCGCCACCATATCCCGCCGCCCCGTGCCATGCGATGGATCGGCGACGATGGGCAGGTGCGAGAGCTTGTGAATCACCGGAATCGCCGCAATGTCCATGGTGTTGCGCGTGGAGGTTTCATAGGTCCGGATGCCGCGCTCGCAGACGATCACATCGTAGTTTCCGCCGGCCATGATGTACTCACTCGACAGCAGCAGCTCCTCGATCGTGGCGGCGATTCCACGCTTGAGCAGCACCGGCTTGCGCGCCTGGCCCAGCTCGCGCAGCAGGTTGAAGTTCTGCATATTGCGCGCGCCCACCTGGAAGCAATCCGTGAAGGGCAGCATCGGCTCGATCTGCGCAATCTCCATCACTTCGCTGACGGCCAGCAGCCCGTGCTCCCGCGCCGCCTCGTGCATCATCTGCAAGCCCGGAATGCCCAGGCCCTGAAAAGCATACGGCGAAGAGCGCGGCTTGAAGGCTCCGCCGCGCAGGAAGCCGGCGCCGGCGGCCTTCACCGCTTTGGCGATCGCGAAGATCTGCTCGCGGCTTTCGATGGCGCACGGCCCGGCGATCACCGCGACTTGTGTGCCGCCGATCTTTGCACCGTTCGGGAACTCGACGACTGTGCCCTCCGGGCGAAAGGCGCGTCCGGCCAGCTTGTAGGGCGAACTGATGCGGTGCACGTTGAGCACACCGGGCAGCACTTCAAATTTGCTCAGATCGATATTGGCGGTCTGTCCCACCCCGGCCAGAATCGTCTGCGACGTTCCCGTTGTCCGGTGGACGTTGACCCCTGCCTCCTCCATCGTTTCGATGACGGAATTGATCTGCTCTTCGCTTGCTTTCTCCTGCATTGAAACAATCATTGCTTCTTCCCAATCTCGTGCGCTCGAGCGCCGCTGTCGAGGCCCGGCGTAGTCGCCTGGGCGTTCCTCTCCGAAGCCAGCTCATCCCGCTGCAAGGCTCGCATCACGTCGATGATGCGCTCGTAGATATGCGTCAGCTCGATGTCCGGCAGCGGGCCTTTGTTGGCCGCGCGCACATTGGCGTAGACCATCTTCTCCCGCGCCGGCTCATAGACTGGCAGCGAGGTGGCGGCCTTCAGGTGCCCCACCAGCTTCGCCGCCTGCGCCCGCTCGCTCAGCAGAGCCACCAGCCGGCGGTCCAGTTCATCAATCTGATTGCGCAATTCATCCAGCGTCATTTCATCCTCGTGTCAGCTAACAGCTATCAGCTATCAGTTCCGTATCACTGCTGCAAGCAGCAGCGGATTCGCCCTCGCCACAACCTAAGCTGAAGGCTGAGAGCTGATAGCTGTCTTCGGCGTTTACCGGGCCAGCGCTCTAGTCGCGCAGGCCCTTGATAAATCGAGCCACTGCGCCGGGCGCTGCCTCAGTAGTCGAGCCTTCAATCAACTCGACGACTGCGCTGCCAACAACCGCTGCATCGGCAAACTCCGCCACTTGCGCAACGTGTTCACTGGTGCTGATGCCGAAGCCCACGGCCACCGGCAGCTTGCTCCATCGCCTGATCCGCTCGACCAGCGCCGCTGCGTCCGAGGTCATCGATTGCTGCTTGCCGGTGATGCCGACCCGCGAGATGGCGTAAACAAAACCTTTCGAGTGAGAGGCGATCGCCTCCAGCCGTTCATCGGGCGAGGTCGGTGCGGCCAGAAAGATCGGCGCTAATCCCACGCGAGCCATTTCATTGAGGTACTCGCCCGCCTCTTCCACAATCAGATCGGTCACCAGCACGCCATCCGCGCCTGCGGCCTTGGCATCGTCGACAAATTTCGTCAAGCCATAGCGCAAGATCGGATTCAAATAACTGAAGATCACCAGACCCGTAGCGGGCCGCGCCGCGCGAATTTCAGAGGCAAGATGGATCACGTCTCGAAGGCTGACACCATGCTCGAGCGCCCGCTCCATCGCGCGCTGAATCACCGGCCCGTCGGCCAGCGGATCGCTGAACGGCACGCCCAGTTCGATCACCTCCGCGCCCGCATCGATTGCCGCAAGGGCAATCTCGCGCGTGGCCGCAAGGCTCGGGTCGCCCGACGTCAGATAAATCACCAGCCCCGGTTTGTGATCGAACTTTATCGTCATAAAAAGCTGTCGTGAATGAGTCCCTATTCCCTGGTCCCTTGGTCCCTGCTTCTTCACGCCCCTTGAATCTTCAACTCCCGCGCCAGTATGCCCATATCCTTGTCGCCGCGTCCCGACAAGTTCACTACCAGTATGTCACGGGAATCCATCGTCGGAGCGAGCTTCAGCGCCTCGGCCACCGCGTGCGCGCTTTCGAGCGCCGGCAAGATTCCTTCAGTCCGCGCCAGCCTGACCACCGCATCGAGCGTCGCCGCATCGTCCTGCGATGTGTACTCCGCGCGCCCTGAATCGTGCAGCATGGCGTGCTCAGGGCCAATCGAGGCATAATCCAATCCCGCCGAGACCGAATGTGTCAACGCAATCTGCCCATTCTCATCCTGTAAGACATAAGAATACGTTCCCTGCAAGACCCCCGGCTCGCCGCCCCGGAAGCGTGCCGCGTGATCACCCAGATTGCGCCCGCGTCCGCCCGCCTCCACGCCTATCAATCTCACCTCGCGGTCGGCAAGGAACGCGTGCCACGCCCCAATCGCATTTGATCCTCCGCCGACGCAGGCCACCACCGCCGTCGGTAGCCGCCCTTCGCGCTCCAGGATCTGTTCCTTGATCTCTTTGCCGATGCACCGCTGAAAATCCCGCACCATCGTCGGATAAGGATGCGCACCCAGGGCCGAGCCGAGCAAATAATAGGTCGTGCGAACATTGGTAACCCAATCGCGCATCGCCTCGCTGATGGCGTCCTTCAGCGTCTTCGATCCCGACGAGACTCCGCGGACTTCCGCGCCCAGCAGGCGCATCCGGAGCACATTTAATTCCTGGCGCTCCATATCCACATCGCCCATATAGACGACGCACTCCAGGCCCAGCAGCGCGCAGACGGTTGCGGTGGCAACCCCGTGCTGCCCTGCGCCGGTCTCGGCGATCACGCGCTGCTTGCCCATGCGCCGCGCCAGCAGGCCTTGACCTAGAGCGTTGTTGATCTTGTGCGCGCCGGTGTGCAGCAGGTCTTCGCGCTTCAAATAAATCTTTGCTCCGCCCAACTGCTCGCTTAGCCGCTTGCAATAGTAGAGCGCCGTCGGCCGCCCGGCATAGTTGTGCAGCAGATCGGCCAGTTCCGCCTGAAAGGCCGCGTCGGCCTTGGCCAGCTCATACGCGCGCTCAAGCTCCATCAGCGCCGCCATCAGCGTCTCCGGCACATACCGCCCGCCATAGACGCCAAAGCGCCCGGCGCGCGACTCGCTCGGTACTGCCGGAAGAACAATCGATGCCATGGGGGCCTCCTGTGGGCTTGCACAAAGAATGTACTTTTCAGTTTACAAGGCAGGATTCATTCCCCCCGCAGTCGCCCGAATCAAAACTGCGGCGATGGCCGGTAGACTGGAAGAATGCATCCTCCGGTACGGCTGGCGGCAATCGATGTGGATGGGACGCTGACGCCGGCGATCGGGCAGGCGCTGACCGGGCGCGTGGCGCGCTCGCTCAAAGCTGCGCAGGAGGCAGGAATCACGGTGGCCATCGCCACCGGGCGGCGCGCGGCCTATACCACGCCGCTGCTGGAGGGACTCGGTCTGCGCGCCGATACGCCGCTGATCACCTCCAATGGCGCAGTGGTCAGGACGCTGGACGGCGCATTGATTGAGCGCAGCACGATGGAGTCGCGCGTGGCGCGGGGTTTGTGCGCTCTGCTGCGGCCCTTCGGGTGTGTGGTTTTTACCTTCGACCGCGCGGGCAGGGGCGAACTGGTGGTGGAGGATCTGGAGGCGGCGCATGGACGGATTGCGCTGTGGGTCGAGGCCAACCGCGGAGCCATCGAGGTGGTCAAGCCGCTCGAGCGTGCGCTCGTCGACGGCGAAGATCCGATACAGGGAATGGCGGCGGGCACGGTGCGCCAGATGCGCGCGGCCGAATCAGCGGTGAAGGCGAGCGAGTGGAGCGGCTCGTGCGTCAGCGTGCGCACCGAGTATCCGGCGCGCGATCTGACGATTCTGGATCTGCTGCCGCGGGGCGTCTCGAAGGCCGCGGCTCTCAAAAGACTCGCCGCGCGGTTGGGCGTCGAGCGCTCAGCGGTGATGGCCATCGGCGACAACTGGAACGATCTGGAGATGCTTGAGTGGGCCGGACAAGCCGTGCTGATGGGCAACGCGGCACAAGAGCTGCGCACAATGGCGAAGACGCGCGGCTGGAAGATCGCTCCGCCGAACGACCAGGACGGCGCGGCCGTAGTGCTGGAGGCGGCGATCAAAAGGCGTGGAAGCAATGGAGCAGAATTGAGTTGAGAGTTCGATCGATGCGCGGAGGTTTATGGATCGCGGTTGCGGGCTTGACGGCTCTGCTCGCTCTGGCTCCATCCGCGGACGCCGCCGAGCGCATCACGCTGCGCAACGGCTTCGAGATGCGCTGCGATCATCATGCCGAGGTCGACGGACGGACGCGGCTTTATCTGAGCGGCGGCGAGGACAGCTACATCGAGTTTCGCCCGGAAGAGATTGCCGATATTGAGAGGCTGCCCGATCCGCCGGCTGCGCCCAAATCCGCGGAGACCGCGACTGGATCCCTGTCCAACCCAAGTTCGCGCAAGGATGCCAAGCTCTCCGAGTCCGATCTGCATGAGATGCTCACGCAGGCCGGCCATGCGCACAACCTGGATGTGGATCTTCTGGCCAGTCTGGTCAAGGCAGAGAGCAATGGCGATGCACGCGCCGTGAGCCGCGCCGGGGCTGCGGGGCTGATGCAACTGATGCCGTCGACGGCCAAAGATGAGGGCGTCACGGACCGATTCAAGCCGGAGGAGAACGTGCGCGGCGGGGCCAGCTATTTGGATGAACTGCTGACGCGCTACCACGACAACCTGGCGCTGGCGTTGGCCGCCTACAATGCAGGTCCGGAGGCTGTGGATCGCTACCATGGGATTCCGCCCTACCACGAGACGCGGGCCTACGTGGCGCGCGTGATCCACGAGTTCAACCGGCGCGTGCTCGAGCGCGCGGCGCAGGCAACTCGGACGGACATCCGGCATTGACGCGCGGCGCTGGGCAGTCGCGGGGCGTAAGAATTCTTCGAGGATTGACGTGGACGAATCGATTCACCGCGAGCGCGCCTCGGACGACCGATAGAATGATTAGAGTTCGCAGCGGAACGGAGATCTCTTGAAGAAGAAGCAATGGATTGCAGTTTTGGCGGTTTTGGCGGCGCTCGCAGCGCTGGTCTTTTGGGGGCGCGACCGCATTCACTTCGACTTCGCCGTCTTCCGCGCGCAACTGGCGCAGGTGGATTGGGGCAAGATCGCCATTGCTCTGGGCTGCATCTACGTCTGCTACGCCATCCGCTCGGTGCGCTGGGCGCTGCTGCTGCGCCACAACAAGAAAGTTGGCCCGTTCACGCTGCTGGGAACGCAGGTCATCGGCTTTACCGGTGTAGCGCTTTTGGGCCGCGTGGCCGAGCCGGTGCGGCCCTATCTTGTCGCGAAGAAGACCGGGTTGACCTTCAGCAGCCAGGTCGCCGTCTACCTGGTCGAGCGCCTGCTGGATGCCGGCGCGATGGTGCTGATCTTTTCTTCCGTCATCCTGCTGACGGCCTGGTTCGGCGCGCCGGGCGCTCTGCCCCACGTCGAGGTGATGAAGAAGGTGAGTTACGGCGCGCTATTGACCACCGTCGCGGGCGCGCTCTTCCTGGTGGCCGTGCGCCTGGCGGGCGAGGTCATTGCAGCGTTTTTTGAAAGAGCCTTCAGCGTCATCTCCAAGGGCCTGGCGCACGCGGTCGGCGATAAGATACGCGCCTTCCGCACTGGCCTGAACACGCTGCGCACGCCGGCCGATTTCGCCATTGCATTGGCCGTTTCGCTGGCCATGTGGGGCGTGATCACGATGGCCTATCTGGAGATCACCACCGCCTTTGTCGCCAGTCCGCAACTGGCCGGGATGACGCCGGCCAAGTGCATGGTGTTGATGGCCTCCAGCCTTGCCGTCAGCGGATTTCAGTTGCCCGTGATCGGCTGGTTCACGCAGATCGGCGTGGTGGAAGAGGCGATGAGAAACTTCTTCGGCGTCGCCCCGGAGGCGGCTACCGCCTGCGCGGCCACGCTGCTGCTGGTGGGCTTTCTCGGCATTGCGCCTATCGGCCTCATCTGGGCGCAGTTTGAAAACATCAGCCTGAGAAAGATCACGGCCGAGAGCGAACACGCAGAGGAAGATCTGGCGGTTGAACAAGGCTTGTAGTCTTGCTTCCGGTCATCCGATCAATTTACCGCGCTCTTCGCGCCAAATGCTGCTGATCGAGCGCCTGGCGCAAGAGCGTCTTGATGACAGCCTGACGGCTGATGTTCAACTCCATCGCAGCCCGATCCAGTTCCTGCAGCATGGGCAGAGCGAAGTCTACATTCACGCGCTGGATCGGCGGCATCATCTTGCCCTTGGAGAAAAAGCGCGAGATATTTTCGCCGCTGTCGGCGAGCTCCGCGATCTCATCGGCGGTATGCGTTTTAGGTTGCTCAAGAGTTTTCGGCATAGAGTTCCTTTTCTTCGCGGGTCGATTTCCAAAGCGTGACCAGGTGGTAAAACTCGCCTTCCTTATCCTCCCGCATCTCAAAGATGAGCGAGTACAAGCGCTCTCCCACCCAGCCAATCGCACGGTACTGCTCAGGCAAATCCGAGCGCTGATCGAGGTAGTAGGGCCGGTCAAATATCCTCTACGCCTCTTCAAAGCCGATCCCACGGCGGGGATTCTCCCTCAATCGCTGGCTTTTGCGCGGATCGAAGTGAAAACGCATATGTATAACAGTTATACCGTTGCGCGAAAAAATGCAAGCGGAAAGCGAGTCGTGAGCGCTTTGCCTTGTGGAGTTGGTAAGGGCGTGCGCCGCTATATGCTCTATTAACGCTTGACGTTCATAATGAATCGCGTTACTATGCGAATGTGATCAGGAGCTTCGCGGACGCCGATACTGAGATGTTGTGGGATACCGGCAAGAGCCGCCGCATCCCGGCGAACCTCCGTACTTCGGCGTTGAAAAAGCTCTTGATTCTGCGCCGCGCAATTCAGTTGCTCGATCTGGCCGTTCCTCCGGGAAATCGCCTAGAGACATTGTCAGGCAACCGCAAGGGCTAGCACAGCATTCGCATCAACGATCAGTTTCGGATCTGCTTCACATGGACTGATGGAGACGCATACGACGTAGAGATCGTCGATTACCACTAGGAGGCGCAATGAAGAAGATTCCCTTTGCCTATTCGATTCATCCCGGCGAGATTCTCAAGACGGAGTTCATGGAGCCGCTGGGGCTCTCCAGCTATCGTCTGGCCAAGGATCTGCACGTCTCCGCTCCGCGCGTCAACGATATTGTCCTTGGCAAGCGGTCGATTACGGCCAATACCGCGATGCGCCTCAGCGCCTACTTCGGCAACTCCGCAGAGTTCTGGCTGGGATTGCAGATGGACCACGATTTGTGGATTGCCTCCCAGGACAAATCGCACTCCAAAATCAAGCCCTTGGCGCGGGCGGCTTAGTCTCCGCAGCCAGCGTTTGTTGCGTAAAGCGGATCTCCTCCGGCCCCACCGCGCCGCCGGTCATGATCATGCTCATCGCCTGCTCCATCGTCAGATCCGTATCGGTGACTTTAGCGAGCGGCAGTATCTGCAAAAAAGCCGAGGTGGGGTTGATGGCGTTGGGCAATAGAACCGCGGCCAGTTCTTCGCCGGTTACCGAGTCGGTCATCGTGCGGGTGAGAAAGCCGATGGACTTTTGCCCGGCGATGGGAAAGTCGACGAGCACCACGCGCTGGCTGGATTCCTTCTTGGCCATCATGCTGTCGATCAGCTGGCGCACCGATGTATAAATCTTGGCGATGAAGGGCAGCCGCTCCAGCGCTGCCTCGAAGAGCTCGAAGGCCTGGCGGCCGACCACCAGCGAGGTAACGCGGCCCACAACGTAGAGCATCACCAGTGTGAGCACAACGGCCAGCACCGATTGCAGCAGCGTTTCGCGCAGCCAGCTTTGGGGAAAGATGGCCGCAAAGAGCTGGATGATCGGCAGGCCGGCCTTGGCCAGGGTGGTAAGCAGAAAGCTGAAGACCAGCCATGTGACAAAGAGCGGGCCGATGGTGATGATGCCGGCCAGGATGTTGCGTTGCAAGCTGTGCAAGGTGCGGGCAAAAACAGGTTTCACAACTTTCTCCTGGCTTTGAGAATACCGGATTGGGGCCAACTTCCAGGGAAGCATCGGCGATAATAGAAGAATTGTCTGCGCCTTTGCACGAAGAGATGCAGGCTTACAACAGAGAACGAGGTTGATTGCATTGGCAGGCAGTCTATTTGATTTAACTGGCCGGGTTGCGGTAGTCACCGGCGGAGCATCCGGTCTGGGCCGGTCGATTGCGCTTGGTTTGGCCGAAGCTGGCGCCGACGTTGTGGCCACCAGCCGGCGCGCCGCCGAGGTGGAGAAGATGGCAGCGGAGATCGTCTCGCTCGGCCGGCGCACGCTGCGTGTCACGAGCGATGTGCAGCAGCGAGCCTCCATCGAGGCGCTGCACGCTGCGGTGCTCGCCGAATTCGGCAAGGTGGAGATTCTGGTGAATGCGGCCGGCATCACTTACAAGGCTCCGCTGCTCCAGATGAGCGAGGCCGATTGGTCGCGCGTGATGGAGACCAATCTGACCGGCACGCTGCGCTCCTGCCAGACGTTCGGCGCAACGATGGCCGGCGCGGGCTACGGGCGCATCATCAACATTGCATCGCTCTCCTCGTATCTCGGCTTTTTTGAAGTCGCGGCCTACTCGGCCAGCAAGGCGGGGGTTGCCTCGCTGACCCGTTCACTGGCCGTCGAGCTGGCGCGGAAGGGCGTCAACGTGAATGCGATTGCGCCGGGAATCTTTCCCACGCCGCTCAACACGGAACTCATCGAAGGAACGCCGCGCGGCGAAGAACTGCTGCTGCGCACGCCGATGGGCCGCTTCGGCCAGGCGCGGGAGATCGTCGGAGCAGCGGTCTTTCTGGCCTCGGAGGCGGCTTCCTTCGTCACCGGGCAGATCCTCGCCGTCGATGGCGGATTTCTGGCCAGTGGTGTGAATCAATGAATCAGGAAATAGGGAACATGAAATAGAGTCTAGGGTTATCATGAGTCGAATGGAGTTGAACAGGCTATGAAGATTACCAAGGCAAGCGTGAATATCACATCGCCTGGACGGAACTTTGTCACCCTCAAGATCGAGACCGACGAGGGCATCTACGGTCTGGGCGATGGCACGCTGAATGGGCGCGAGCTGGCGGTAGCCAGTTACCTTGCTGACCATGTAATCCCCTGCCTCGTCGGGCGCGATCCCTTTCAGACCGAGGAGATCTGGCAGTATTTTTATCGCGGCGGCTACTGGCGGCGCGGCCCGGTGACGATGACGGCGATCGCGGCGGTGGATGTGGCGCTGTGGGATATCAAAGGCAAGGCGCTCAAGACTCCGCTCTACAACCTGCTGGGCGGCAAGAGCCGCGAGGGCGTGCTGGTTTATGCGCACGCCAACGGCAAAGACACGGACGCTGCGCTGGCGGATGTTGAGCGCCAGTTGCACCTGGGCTTCAAGGCGATCCGCGTGCAGAGCGGAATTCCGGGACTCGCAACGACCTACGGAATATCGAAGGGGCCGGGCCGCTACGAGCCGGCCGAGCGCGGATTGCCCTCCGAGGCCGAGTGGTCCAGTGAGCTCTATCTGCGTCATGTGCCCCAGCTCTTTGCCCGTGTGCGCGAGCGCTTTGGCGACGAGCTGCATCTGCTGCACGACTGCCACCACCGGCTCACGCCGATCGAGGCGGCCCGTCTGGGCAAGGAGCTCGAGCCCTTCCATCTCTTCTGGATGGAAGATCCGGTGCCTGCCGAGCTGCAGGAGGGTTTCAAAATCATTCGCCAGCATACGACGACGCCCGTCGCCACCGGCGAGGTCTTCAACTCCATCTGGGATGCGCACGATCTGATTCGCAACCAGTGGATCGACTATCTGCGCATGACTCTCGTGCATGGCGGCGGCATCACGCACCTGAAGAAGGCGGCGGATTTTGCCGCACTCTATCATGTGCGCACCGGCTTCCACGGAGCCACCGATCTGTCGCCGGTGACGATGGCCGCGGCGCTGCACTTCGACACGGCCATCCACAACTTCGGCATTCAGGAGTTGATGCCGCACAACGAGGAGACCGACCGCGTCTTCCCGCATCAATACAGCTTCAAGGATGGCCTGATGACGCCCGGCGACGGGCCCGGTTTGGGCGTCGATCTGGACGAGGCTCAGGCGGCGAAGTATCCTTACCAGCGAGCCTATCTGCCGGTAAACCGCAAGCTGGACGGCACACTGACGGACTGGTAAAAGCGCGGCAGATCGGCTGCCGGAAAGTTTTGCGAGGAAGAGAACGAATGAACGAGACAAGAGCATCTTTGCCCGCAGGCGTTGCCGGCAGTGAGCGGCAGGTAACAGTCATCGAGCGCGCCGCCAGCGCGGTGCGTCTGGCGCTGCCGCTGATCCAGCGGCTGATGCCCCTGCTCGATGGCAATATTGCCACAGTGGCCTCCAGTTTCATCCGTCCGCCGCAGTCGCTGGCGCCCCATTCCCCGCCGGTAAATCTGACGGAGATTGAAGCAGGTCTGGTGGAGTTGCAGGCGAACACGCGCAAGGTGTGCGACGAGGTGCGCAACCGCTTCGGCGCGCAGCAGGCCCTGATCGGCGAGCAGGCGGAGTCGCTGCGGAGTGTGGAAGCGCGGCTGGAGCAGGTGGGCGCAGCCGTGGAGCGGCTGGCAACGGCGCAATTGGAGGCGGCGGTTGCGCAGCAGGAGCTGATGGACGAGGTGCGAGCCGTCAAACTGCACATGGATTCCGCGCTCGGGGCAGCGCGCCGTGCCCGGCTGCTCGCTTTTGTGACGCTCGGTCTGCTGGCGCTTTCAGTGGCGCTGAATCTTCTTGCGGTCATTCACCCGCGAGGTTTGCATTGGTAGATTACCGATGGGTGAATCAGTTACGCAATTGAGCCTCCAAATTGGACGGTCGTACTCAAAAATCTAACGATTGTTTGCTCTATCGTAACTAATATTTATCGCGTGAATGTTATCTTCGATTTCTTTGAAACTTTTTATAATCTCTTGATATGGGATATTGCCAGCCCTTCCAACGGAGGGCTAGTATTTTGCTAGCATCTCCGTGCCGGGCATCCGGCCTCGCGGAGCGTTTCACGCTATGCACTTTTTCTTTTCTTCACTGGGCTTCGCGAACGAGTGGCGCTCTCGGTAGCGCACGGACGGAGTGTCACATTATGGCATGGTATGCCTATTGCATCGGTGAAAAGCAAGCATTTCCTGAGCTGGCCCGTCATCGCAAACCCATCCCGATGGAGTCGTTGCTGGGTGTCAGTGGTAACCAGGTCTTTCTTTATCCCGCCAACGATCTAGTGGTAGTAGTCAGCGAACACAATCCCGCCGAAGAGTTGAATCAGCGCTCGGGAGTGGACCATGCGCGGGTGGTGGCCTCCTGCTTCCAGCTCTCGACAGTGCTGCCCTTCCGCTTCGGTACGGTTTTTTCCGACGACGAGAGCCTGCGCCGCTCGATCCGCTCCAATCATCGCCACTTTGTCGACCACATAGAAAAGCTGCGGGGCAAGACGGAGATGCATCTGAAGATCGTCGTGGGCTGCGGCAGCGCTCTGCAGAGCAGGCAGCTTCCCGCCGACGCTCAGAGCCAGGAGTACTTCAGCAGCCTGAGAGAGAACGCGGGCAGGCAGCGGGAGCGCCAGACGCGCGCCCGTGCCGTCAGCTTCCAGATGCATCGGCTTTTCATGCCGCTCGACGAAGAGGTGAGCTGCCGGCTGACCGAGAGCGGAAAGATGATGCTGGACATCGCGCACCTGATCGACCGCAAGAATGCCGATCGCTACCTGGGCAAATATGCGACGACCTGCGCCGCGCTGCGCGAGTACCAGATGCAGCTCTCGGGGCCATGGCCGCCCTATCACTTCGTTCACCGGCTCACACGCGGCGTGCTTGCACAACCTCACCCCGCGGCAGTGCAGACCATCGCTCAAAAGGCGTCGGCAACGGAGCCGGAGAAGATGCTCGCCGCACTGGCGTGAGTCCTCGCGCAGGAACGACAAAAAGGGCCATCCCGCGGGATGGCCCTTTTCTTTGAATCGCAGAAGAAGCGCGGCTTGGGCCGTGCGTTATTTGAAGGAGGCGATGGCGGCTGCCTCATCGTCCTTGATGTCGAAGACGGTGTAGAGCTTGGTCAACTGGAGAAGATCGTGGACCTTCTTGGACAGCTTGAGCAGCTTGACCTCGGCCTGCTGATTCTTGGCCGTGGTAAAGGCGCTCACCAGCTCGCCCAGCCCGGAGCTGTCGATGTAGTTGACCTCGGCAAGATTGAGCAGGATATTCTTCTGCCCCTTGCTGATCAGGCCGCGAATGGCATCGCGCAACTGCACACTGCCCTCGCCCAGGGTGATGCGCCCGTTCAGGTCAAGAATGATCACGCCATCCACTTCGCGGGATGCAATTGTCAGAGCCATGAGTCTTCCTCCTTGTCAGTCACTACCAGAATATCATTGTTGCATTACGAAAGTCCTGAGCGCAAAAGCCTCAGGGATGATTGCCGGGTTGTGAGAGGCGCTTGATCAGCACCAGCTCGGTTCCGGGATGAAGCTGGCGGAAGTGCACCTCATCCATAAACGAGCGGATGAGGAAGATGCCGCGGCCGGAGCCGCGCAGCAGATTGTCCGGGGCAAGTGGGTCGGGAATGGCGGCCGGGTCAAGCCCCGCGCCCTGGTCGGCGACGGTGATCACCAGTTGCGCGCCGGTATTCTCAAAGCCCGCGGTGACCTGGCGGATGGGATCGAAGTGGTTGCCGTGGAGCACGGCGTTGACAGCGGCCTCGCGCGCCGCCATGGAGATGTGGAAGCGATCGTCCTCGTCGAGGCCGGCCTCGGCGGCCAGTTTTTCGGCGGCCGCCTCGATCTGCTCGACGCTCTCCATCGTCGAAGCCAGCGTCAGAGTCAACCGTCCTGCCCTCGCTCCGCTCACTGGCTACGTCTCCGTCCCCTCCGGAACTGGCCCGGAAGAATATCCTTCGCCGCCCCAGCGGCCTCAATGGCAGTTTTATCTCTGTCAAGGAGTTGTGTCAAGGCGACTGCGGCGCGGCAGACGCTCGCTATTCGTTCGCAGCAGTGTATCGCGGTCAGTTTTTCCGGAAGGCCTGCGCCTGATCGCGCGCACCGTGAAAGATGTGAAGGATTTGAATGATTCCCCGCTTCCTTCGGTAGTAGATCAGATAATCGCCTGTCGGAAAGCGCAAAACGCCGGGAGCGAGATGATCCGAATTCAGACCGATGTACGGAAAATCTCCCAGCAAGGAAAAGCGCTCCTCGATCGAATCGATGAGTTTGTCCGCAACCTCGACTCCCGCCCGTTGGGCCCAGTAAACGAAGATTTGATCCAGCTCGCGCTCGGCTGTTTTTGTGAGATGAAAGCGCATTATTTTGCTTCAACTTCCGCCAGCAATTTGCGCCCACGGGCCTTCACGCCGGCTGAAAGCTTGGCCAGACCCTCGCGGCCTTCGTACACGGTATATTTACCGCGTTCGATCTCGCCGATGCCTTCCAGGACGCGCCGGCGAATGCGCTCAGTCTGGAGAGCCGTAAAATCCGTCAGCACATCTTCGACAGTGGGAGCGGCGATGCGCAGGGCGCGCTCATCGGCCTCCTCCATCCGCCGCAGAGCCTCGCGCACCACCTCGCTGGCATTGTTGTATCGCCCGCTCTTGACCCTTGCCCGCACATACCCGGCCAGGTGGTCCGTGATCGAAACGTTCATCTGATCCATCGAGAGTCTCCTCCGGCGTTGATGCCGGTCTCCGTTATCAAAAGCGTATCGCCGGGGGAATCGGATGTCAAGCATTGACATCATTTCGCCCAATGTAGAATCAAATCATTTCCGAGGCAGTTGAAAACCACACCGTCAAATCAACCGTCTACGGATAATTCCAATCTGAATCAAAGAAATTCGATCCTATGTCATGACCGCCATGCTCCCGGAGCAACTCCGCCACATCCTTGCGGCCCTTGGCCACTGCCCAGTGCAAGGGGGTCACGCCATTGTTGGACAGGGCATCCACATTGGCACCGTTGGCTAGCAGCAACCCGCCAAGTCTTTATAGCCTTTGTCAGCCGCCCAGTGCAAAGGCGTATCGCCCTTGTCGTCCTTGGCATTGACATTGGCCTTGTTCGCCAGCAGTAGTTCCGCTACGTCCTTATGACCGTAAAACGCCGCCCAATACAATGCCGTTGCACCGTTCTTGTTCTTGCTGAAGACCAGATCAGGATGGCCATTGAGCAATGCCTGGACCTTTGCCGGATCACCCTTCGCGGCTGCGGAGCGAAATTCATATCCTGCATCATTCCTGTGGCAGGCAGTAAACAGGCACATACAACCCAGCGCGATGAGCGTGATGGCTGCACAGCGGAAAACAACAGCGGCGCTGAACCGAATCATCAATGAGCGCATCTTTCAGGCTCCTCGTAACTCCCACAAAATATATCCGACCGATTGCAACGCTGACCTGTAAAAGTTTTATATCTGCAAGAAATGAAGGATGCCTTGCGGCGTATCCCGCCCCCGAAGCGATACACTCTCTTCATGCCCGCACGCACCACAACCCGTGTCAGTTTGACGGCTCTGCTCGGCACTCCGGTGACCGATGCGCAGGGCCATGTGCGCGGGCGGCTCAAGGACATTGCCGTGGCCACGGGCGAGGACGCCGGCAAGGTCGCGGGCCTGGTGCTGAAGACGCGCGCCGGGCTGCGCATTGTACCCTCGCATGAGGTGATGGAGACGCCGGCCGGCACTCTCGAGCTGCGCTCCATCAAGGCCCTGGCCGAGCTGGACGATCAGAGCAACTACCTCTATCTGCAACAGGACCTGATCGACCGCCAGATCATCGACATTCACGGGCGCAAGGTGGTGCGCGTCAACGACGTCGATCTGGAGTGGATGGGCCACGGCGCGGCTCACCTGCTGCGCGTTGTCGAGGTCGAGGTGGGCTTGCGGGGCGCCTTCCGCCGCGTCTTCAAAGGGCTGTTGCCGCGAGCCACGCTGGAGAAGTTCTCCCGCAGATTCGCCTTTCGCGGCATTCCCTGGGAGTTTGTCGACGTCATTGAGGTCGATCCGGCCCGTCGCGTCAAGCTGCGCATCGAGTACGAGCGGCTGGGTGAGATGCACCCCTCGGATCTGGCCGACATTCTCGAGAATCTGGCGCCGGCCGAGCGCGAGGCCGTCTTCACCTCGCTCGATGAAGAGGTGGCCGCCGAGACGCTGGAGGAGGTCGAGCCGAAGATGCAGAAGGCTCTCCTTGAGAAGCTGGACGAAGAGAAGATCGCCGACATCGTCGAGGAGATGGACCCCGGCGCCGCCGCCGATCTGCTGGCCGAACTCTCCGAGGAGCAGTCGGACGCGATTCTCGAAGAGATGGAGCCGGAGGAGCGGCAGGAGGTCGAGGAACTGCTGGAGTTCGACGAGAACTCGGCCGCCGGCTGCATGACCACCGACTTTGTCTCCCTGGACAAGGAGGCCACCGTGGCTCAGGCCGTGGAGGCGCTGCGCGCCTTTGACGGCGACGTCGAGAGCGTGACGGAGATCTATCTGCTCGATGAGAAGCAGGTGCTGCGCGGAGTGATTCCGCTGGCGCGGCTGGTGATGGCGCAGCCGGAGACTCATCTGGCCGTGCTCACCGAGCCCCGCGTGCTCTCCTGCCCGATCCATCTCGGCCAGATCGATCTGGCCGAGCTCTTTGACAAGTACAACCTGCACTCGCTGGCGGTCGTCGACGGGCAGAACAAAATGGTCGGCGTCGTGCAGGCCGATCACGTGATCAGCTTTCTGAGGGACAAATTGTAAGAGCCGGCAACCGATCTTTGCTGCCGGTCGCAAGCGAAGAGGAACGAAAGAGTATGGCGGAAGAAAAATCAAAGCCCAGACCGCGGATGTACGGCATTACGCCCACACCGATGGAAATCCCCAAAGACCGGCTGCCGCAGCCGACGGCGCGCAAAAGCAGCCGCCACTGGCTGATGACGCTGATGATCCTCAGCAACCTCCTGCATTGCGCTGTTTATCTGTTTCTGGCGATGGTGCCGTGGAGCGACCCGGACTCCGATCTGGCCGCGATCCTCATCGCGCATCCGACGGTCGTCTTCGGCGTTCTGCCCAAGATCATTCAGCCCTCCATGGACAGCATGGCCATGACCGGGGTGACGATCCATCATGTACTTGCCGGATTGCCGGTGATCTTTTTGTTGCTGGCAATCTACTTCGGCGTCGCCGCCTGGAAGCTTTTCGCCATGGACCCCTGGTGGTACTTCATCATCCGCTGGAGCATGATGTGCAACTCCGGCTACATCGTCGTCAAATACCTGATTGCAATCTCGGGTGAATTTCTTGTCAGCGCGGCTCCGCGGATGATCTCCAACCAGACGATGGTTTATCTGATTCCCGTCATCGGCTGGAATCTGCTGGTCTTCTGCTACTTTGCCATGCTGCCCGAGGTCGCCAAGGCCTACGACAGCCCGGGTTAAGGAGGCGTCTTTTTGACTCGATACTGTGCAGAATTGCTCACTTCCGGTTCCAATCTTGTCCTATGCTGAAAGAAAAGATCGGCAAGAAGCGAAATCTGTGAAAGAATCCAAGAATGATGCAGTATCCCAAGATCATCCAGGGCGGCATGGGCGTGGGCGTTTCCAACTGGCGCCTCTCCAATGTCGTCTCCAAACTCGGTCAGCTCGGCGTCGTCTCCGGCACGGCGCTGGATTCGCTCTTTGTCCGCCGGCTGGGCGATGGCGATCCCGGCGGCCATATCCGCCGCGGGCTGGACGCCTTTCCCTTCCCTGAGATGGCGCAGCGCATCTGGGATGAGTACTACATCCCCGGCGGCAAGGCCGCCACCGTGCCCTATTCCCTGCCGCCGATGCACCAGCGGCGCGATATGCGCAAGGTGGTCGAGCTCTGCATTGTCAGCAACTTCGTCGAGGTCTATCTGGCGCGCGAGGGACACAAAAATCCGGTGGGCATCAACTTTCTGGAGAAGGTGCAGATGCCGCATCTGTCATCGATCTACGGCGCAATGCTGGCCGGAGTCGGCTATGTGCTGATGGGCGCCGGAATTCCGCTGCACATTCCCGGCGTGCTGGACGCGCTGGCTGGCCTCCGCCCCGCCGAGTATCATCTGGCCGTGACCGGGGCCACGCAGGAGACGGATACGGCGATGAACTTCAATCCCGCCGAGTATGTGCAGGGGCCGTTGCCGCAACTGGAGAGGCCAAAGTTTCTCGCCATCGTCAGCTCGAATACGCTGGCTACGACGATGCTGCGCCGGGCCACGGGACGCGTCGACGGGCTGGTGATCGAGACGCCGATCGCGGGCGGGCACAATGCTCCGCCGCGCGGCAAACTCACTCTGAATGCCAACGGGGAGCCGATTTACGGCGAGCGCGACCTGGTTGATATTGCCGGTCTGCGCGCGCTGGGTGTGCCCTTCTGGATGGCCGGAGGCTACGGCAACGCGGCCAAGCTGCGCGAGGCGCTCGATCAGGGCGCGGCGGGCGTGCAGGTGGGTACGGCATTCGCCTTCAGCGAAGAGTCCGGCATGCGGGCCGATCTGAAGAATGAGCTGATTGCCCAGGCGGTAACCAACTCGGGCGTCGTCTTCACTGATCCGCTGGCCTCGCCGACGGGCTTTCCCTTCAAGGTGGCCGTCCTGCAGGGCTCGTACTCGGATGCGGCGGTGGCCGAAGCGCGCACGCGGGTCTGCGACATCGGCCTGCTGCGTGAGTCCTACGTCCAGCCCAATGGCAATATCGGCTATCGCTGCTCGGCTGAGCCGGTGGCCAATTACGTCGCCAAAGGCGGCAAGGTCGAGGAGACGGTGGGGCGCAAGTGCCTGTGCAACGCACTCATGGCCAACATCGGCCACGCGCAGCGGCGCAAGGACGGCAGCGAAGAGCCGCCGCTGATTACCGTGGGCGACGATCTGAATACCGTCGCGCAGTTTCTTTCGCAGGGCCGCACATCCTATAGCGCCGCTGACGTGGTCCGGTCGCTGCTGAGCCTGACCGACGAGGCACTGGCCAGCGATGAGGCCGCAAGCCACTCCGAGCGCGTACTGGTCACGAGCGCCTGACGAATCAATCTTGACTAAAAAGGGGCGCGGAGAACTCCGCGCCTCTTTTTTTGGGTGCGCCCAGCATGGGCGCGTTCTTACGGGTGCGAGTCCCGCCGTAAGCAGGTCACAGCGAGTGAAGCAAAGCGCAACTGCATGAGGGTGACCGAGTGTGGGGAGGAAGCGTGGAGCGAAGCTGCGGGCCGATGAACAAGAACTGGATACAAGGCGGTGCCAAACAGGGCGAGCGGGCCCAATACCGCG
>Ga0302266_10000159_pt1 | contig 68599 bp, 62 predicted proteins | sample III_Bog_E1_2_FD_194559 | JGI IMG/M metagenome (GOLD analysis project Ga0302266, IMG submission 194559) | Peat permafrost microbial communities from Stordalen Mire near Abisko, Sweden - III_Bog_E1_2 | ecosystem: Environmental > Terrestrial > Soil > Wetlands > Peat | place: Sweden: Abisko...
GAACATCCTGGCCGCAGGCAAAGAAGACTTCGAGTCGCAGAACCGCAAGAAACTTTTCAGCCGCATCGCCACCGGCAATTGGGATGCCGTCATCGTCACGCACTCCGGGTTTGAACGCATCCCGCTTTCACGCGAAACGCAGGAACGGTTTTTCAAGGAGCAGCTTCACGAGTTGGAAATGATCCGGCGGGAACACGCGGACAGTTCCAATCGCCGTTTGGTGAAGGAACTTGAAAAAGCCAAGAAGCGGCTTGAAGCCAAACTTCAAACGCTGGCTGCCGAACATAAAAAAGACAACACGCTGACGTTTGAAGAGCTTGGCGTGGACCGGTTGCTCGTGGACGAGGCGCACTATTTCAAAAACTTGTTCTACGTTTCCAAAATGACACGCATCGCGGGACTGCCGCAAACGGCGAGCGAGCGGGCGTTCGACATGTATTTGAAGGTGCGTCACGTCCAGTCGTTGAATGGCGGAGGCGGCGTGGTGTTCGCCACCGGGACGCCCATCGCGAACAGCATGGCCGAGATGTTCACGATGCAGCGGTATCTCCAGCATGACACGTTGAAGAAACATAATCTGCATCACTTTGATTCTTGGGCCGCGACATTCGGCGAACCCGTGACGGCGATGGAACTTTCGCCGGACGGCGCGGGCTACCGGCTCAACACGCGCTTCGCGCGCTTCATCAATGTGCCAGAGCTAATGCAAATGTTCCGCCAGTCCGCCGACGTGCAAACCGCCGCAATGCTCAACTTGCCGCGCCCGAAGCTGGACGGCGAAAAGCCGACCATCCGCAACGCGCCGGCTACGGAGGAACTCAAGGCGTTCGTTCAATCGCTCGCCGCTCGTGCCGAAAGATTGAGGACAGGGCGTGTTGATCCGACCGAAGATAATATGCTGAAAATCACTTCCGAGGGACGGAAGGCGGCTTTGGATCTTCGTTTGATGAGGCCAGCCGCACCGGACGAACCGCAAGGCAAAGTGAATCTGGCGGTCGAAAAGATTTTTGAAATCTGGCAGGAGAGCAAACCGGAGCGTTCCGCCCAGCTTGTGTTCTGCGACCTCTCCACACCGAAAGACCGGGGGTTCTCCGTCTATAACGACGCGGCGCAGAAGTTGGAACGCTTGGGAATTCCAAGCAACGAAATCGCCTTCATTCAAGATTACGATTCGGACGCTTCCAAGCTGACGCTGTTTCGTGACGTGCGCGCGGGCAAAGTCCGCGTGCTTTTCGGTAGCACGCAGAAGATGGGGTCGGGCACGAATGTGCAGGAGCGTTTGATTGCCTTGCACCATCTCGATGCGCCGTGGCGACCGGCGGACGTAGAGCAGCGCGAGGGGCGGATTCTGCGGCAGGGGAATAAAAATTCAGTCATCCAGATTTTTCGCTACGTCACGGAGGGGAGCTTCGACGCCTATATGTGGCAGACGTTGGAAACGAAGGCGAAGTTCATCGCCCAAGTGATGAGCGGTGACATGACGATTCGCCGCCTTGAAGATTTGGACTCGGCCGCACTGACCTACGCCGAGGTGAAGGCTATCGCGTCAGGCAATCCGCTCGTGATTGAAAAAGCCCAGGTGGACGCTGAATTGATCCGGCTCACGCGGCTGCGTTCCGCCCATGCCGAGGAACAATACCGCATCCGCTCCAATCTCCGTCGCTCTCACGAGGATGCCGAGGCGTTCACTGGAAGACTCACAAACTTGCGACAAGACATCGCCGCGCGACAGGACACTTCAGGTGACAAGTTCAGCATTGAACTCGATGGCCAGACGCTCGACAACCGGGGCATTGCCGGAGAATTGATTCTTCGTCGCGCCGAAAAGATCAAAAACCGCTTCGGCGACGACGTGCGGGTTGGCCGCTTTGCTGGTTTCGATTTGTTCCTGCGTCCGAGCTTCAACAATACCGTGGAAATGATTGTCCGTGGCAAAAATAGTTACGCCGCGCGGGTGACGGACACGGCACAGGGCACGATTCGTTCGCTCGAAGCGAACATCCAAGGTTTTGAGGAGCGTGCGTCCAAACTTGATTACGACATCACCGACGCCACCAAGCGTGCGAAAGAACTGGAAACCAAAGTCGGCGCGCACTTCGAGCGCGAGGAGCGTTTTCAGCAATTGACCCGTCGTCAGAGTGAGATTGAGGAAAAACTCGACCTCACCAAGAACCAAGCGCCGAGCCAGGTTGAGGCTGATTCGACTGACGGAAACGAGCAGAAGAATTCCGAGAAACAAAACCAAACTCATTCGCACCGACCCGCGCGCCGGACAGCCATCCAAGTATGAACTCGACCATCTACTCTCAAATCGGACTGCGCGTGCGCCAGCTTCGCCGCCAGCAGCATCGCTCCCAGGACGAACTGTCCGTCTGGCTTCGCGCCTTTCACGCCCCGATCACGCGCGACATGATTGCCAATTGGGAAACCGGCCGGGCCGTGGTGCCGGCGGTTTATATTCCAGTTCTGGCTTACGCGCTCAAGGTCGAAGTGACGGATATTCTGCCCCGCCTGACCTTAAAGGATTTGAAGGCCGGCCAGATCATGCCCGTGTTCCGCCGCCCGCGCGGGCGGCCACCAACCCATCTATAAGTCATCACCACCGTATGAATGTGACCGCGCAACAAACGGAATTTCTCAGTTGGAAGGTCGTTCCCGCCCGGCTCGACGCAAATCAGGCGGCGTGGTTTCTCGGTTTTGAACCGCACGAGATTCCCCGGCTCGTAACGGCAGGTTTGTTGAAACCGCTCGGCCATCCCGCCCGCAACAGCACGAAGTTCTTTGCCACGGAAACATTGGAACAAATCCGCCGCGACGAGAAATGGCTCGCCCGCGCCAGCGATGCGATTGCCAGCTACTGGCGGGAACGCAACGCCCGCAAGCAACAGGCTCGCGGGCGCGCGTGAGGCAAACGATTCAACTCGTCGGGTGGACGTATCATAAAAGTGTCTTGCCTTTGCTGGGATGAATCCTGACTTCCTCGCGGATAGCAGCGCGAACCTTCGCTTCGATTCGTTCAACGAAGCTCATGCCAACCCGGCTGAATTTATTGGCTGGCCGGATCGCGGCGGCAATTTCCAGCGCGGTTTGTTTTACCTTGCTCCGGCAAAGATGCGGAGTCGTGTTGATGCTTTTGAGTGTGTCCGTCATTTCAGATGTTTCCATATTTTGCTTTCCTGGTTGCGTCGCTGATTCATTCAACGACACCACTATTTTATCAGGCGCGCTTTTTTTGGACTGCGAATTGAGTGGCCGAAGCCTTGCAAACATTGAACAAAATCGATGTTGCCGCCGGCACTTGACACAAAATCACGCTGATTTTACGCGGGGCGACTTGGCTGGTTTTCAGTTTCGACACCGTTTTCATTCAATGTTTGCAAGGTGAAAAATAGTTTGATTATTTTTTTCACTGGCGCAGACGGCTATGGCGAGTCCTAGAAAGCCGGACACTTAACCCGTCACCGAAAACGAATGGCCATTGCTTCCAGGCGGCGGTAAAGGCGGAAGCAACGGGACAATGCGGCCTGCCATGTTTTGCTTTTCGTAGCTTTCCAGCGAAGGCAGTCTGACTTGCGCCTTGCGGGCGTAGGCACGGTGAATGGCCTTGCTGTTGTGTCCGAGGGCTTCTTGTGCAAACCGCTCTGGGTAGCCGCATATTTTCGCCCGCTCCGCCCAAGCGTAGCGGTAAGAATGCAGCGACACGCCCTTGATGCCCAAACCGTCGCATCGTTGCTTGAACTCCGTGGCGCGGTCGCCACTGCGAACAGATTGCAGGTAGGGAAACAACGGGCCGGTTGCTGGCATTTGCCGCAAGAGGGCTTCAATGTCCGGGCCAAAATGAATCATGGCCAGACTGCCGGTTTTCTGCCGCGCGTAAGCGATGGTTTGGTTGGGCCAGTCAATGTCCTCCGCCTTGAGATTGGCGATGTCGGTTTGAGAACCGCCAAGATGCCAGCACAGTTCGTAGAACCTGCGCCGCTCCGGGTTCTTTTCCCGCTCAATGATGAGCTGATGCTCTTCGCTGGTGATGGCGCGTCTTTCCTTGAAGCGCACTTCCGGCCAGAGGCGCTTGGGAATAATCGGCCACGGCAGCCAGTTCATCGAAAGGCAAAAGTTGTGAAGTTTTCGCAGGTGAACATTCGTGCTGACCGTGCCCGCCTTGAGGCAGGCGAGCAGATGCTCGGCTTGCGTTTCAAGAATGACGCGATGGCGAATCAGGTCCAATGCGGCTTGTTTGGCTGCCTGCCGCCAGCGATCCTGAGTTGGACCGCTTTTAGTCTCGATGATGGACTCAAGGGCTTGTTGCCATGTCCGGGTCGCGACGCCTGAATCCGTTCCGGCCAGGTATGCCTTGGCAATCTGGAGATTCAGATGCGGCTGGCGGATGGATTCATTGCGGGCGTTGAGCAGCGACGTGGCCTCGGCGCGATTCCTCGTGCCAGTGCTTTCCTGCTTGCGGGTTTCGGTGTCTTCGATGTAAAACATTCCGCCGCGCTTGCGACGGTAGAGGATGTAACGGCGTTTCATAAGTTCAGACTTTTGTCCGAAGCCTATGAGACTGAACGCGGCTTTGGGTGTATCAGCTACACCAAACGGGCAGCGAAGCCCGTCGTCGCGAGTGATTGCCGGGTAATACCGGGGTAATGGTTGAGTAGTAGCCCGGTAATAATTTCACTGGCACTTTCACTGGCACTGGCCACCTCTGGTATCTGCAACCCGTTGCAAAAGAGCAACTTGGAGTTGGAGGCGGGAGTCGGAATCGGCCATTTATCCCCGCGTTTGCAGTTCAAATATAGCTGATTTCATTGGCTATTCAAGCAAATTCGTCTTTACCCAACCATACCCTTTTTAACTCGGTTGGTGTCCGTTTTGGTGTCCGTTCTGCAACCATTTTTTTCCTTCCTCTGTGGTCTGGTAACGCTGCAACCTACTTTTGGGTTTGTCGGGAATTGTCATGGCCAGCCAGCCTTTGGACATGAGCGGCTTGAGGTAATTATCTTGGAACGTTTCGCGGTGCTTCACGCCAATTAACAATTGGATTTCATTCGCCTTGCGAGCCTGTTCGCAGAATTGGAGAACCTTTACCGCGACCTGTCCGGTCACTTGTCCGGCGACTTGTCCGGTGACTTGTCCGGTCGCTAGAAGTTTTCGTTCCCTGGCCTCTTTGATGAATTCAGGATGGAGCGGCAAGCGCACCAGAAAATAAGTCCGGTCATCATCAGACTCAAACATGGGCTGCGGAGAACCATTTACCCGCAGCGCCTTCAACATTTTAGGAATACCAGTGCCTCGACCTTCGGTGAGGCTGAGTTCTTTCAGAAATTCACCAATGCGCCGGTTGCGATACCGCCGTGTTGCAAAGCGCCCGGATTGCAATTCCTTGATACTGACTGAGCGGTCCAGACCTGGATAGCTGGCCACGGTGATTTCATCTGGCAGAACACGGATTTCAATCGGTTCCCGGATTTCGTAGCTGCGGTGATAAACCGCATTGACCACGGCTTCCTCCAGCGCCGCATAGGGCACATTGAAAAAACGGTCGGCTTCCGGTCGGTCGCCGTGTTTCACCACACGTTCCTCGATCACGGCGTTTTTCAAAAATGTCAGCGCGTCTTTGAGGATCACGTCCAATGGACCGGCAAATGTCTTCTCCGTGAAAGTGTCGCCACCGGGGCCATCGGGAAACTGCACCACGTCAATCTGTGTTTGAGGGAAAAGCTTTTGTGGTGCCGGGTTGAAAAACATCAGGCCGACATTCAATGGGTGCATCGTTTCGGCGGGGCCATCGGCAATCCGCATCTGGCGGCACAATTGGGCAAACTCCATCGTGCTGGAATCGGCCAACAGGTCGCTGCCTACTTCGCGCAGAAAGTTCTGAATCAGCGAAAGCTTGAGGTCGTTCAAAGAGGCATTGTGATGGATGCGGTCGTCGAAAGGAACGGTGGCGGCCAGACTGATCAACTCGACTTCTTCTTGATGTCTGGCTCTGACGGTGGCCGAACCTTTGCGAATGTAGTAGGCGAATTCGCGGTTGCCTTTTGCCAGTGACACGGGTGCTTTGTATGGCCGGGTCTGCCCGCCGGGACACCACAACACGAGAATGTGCTTTTGCTGGACGACGTAAGGCGCAATCACCGGATGGTATTGAGGCTGCATCCGATGCCCGATTTCCAGAATCTCTTTTTGAATGGCGTCCAGTTTGCTGGCGAGCAGTCCCGCCGGCGGCAACACCGGTTGCCCCTGATTTTCCGCCACGCCGATGAGAATGTAGCCACCGCCCAAATTGTGAAAATCATTGGCGAAGGCGCACATCGTGTGCAGGACGGCTTCCGGGTTCCAGCCCTGCTTAAATTCCAAACGCTCCCACTCCACGGTTTGTCCGTGCAGAACGTCATCAATGTTAATCGGCAAGTGCATCGCAGGCCGAGCATAGGCCAAAACCATATCCGTGAAAATCAGATAGTTTTCCGCCTCAAACAACATCCTAAAATTGTTCGGAATTGCCGATGAGTTTTGAAACCAGATATGCAGACTCCGAGCGTGATTCCTAAGCGCAATCCGTTTTTGGCGAAGGGAGCGCAGTCAATGTGGAGGCGCGGGGCGGCAGGGCGCACTACATTGACGGCGCGAGCGAGCCATATAATTGAAGCGCGGGGCACGCTCGGTTTGTGATTCCAACTATTTCAAACGAATGAAAAGAACAATAAATGCGCCGATTACGATGCCGATTGAAATCAGTCCGAGCAAAGTCAACCAGTCCCGTCTTATTTGCAGCCCGGTGATTCGGGCATCCAGTTCTTCGCAAGTTTTTTGAAACCTTTCGCTGCCGGATTTCAGGTCGGTTTTGACGCGATGATGCGCGGAAACCCCGTCGTCCAGATGTCTTCTGATGTCCTGGGCGGCGGCTCCGATCTCCTTTAACTGGCTGCGAAATGAACCGGAAGCCTGATTCAAAGCCTCGGTGTGCGCTTTGATGACGTTTTTTAATTCACCGGCCTGGTCTTCACCGACGGCAGAAAGATTTTTTACCAGCTCGGCGGTTTGCCGACGATATTCGGTCAAATGCAATTCAATCAATTTTCTGGACTCATTAACCGTCTGCGGCATAAGTGCCGCCGCGCGCCATTGCACCCGCGTCAGCAACGCAAATTGCACCGGAAAACCATTCTCGTCCCCGTCACTCCATTCGGCCATCATCTTCCGAAACAACTTGGCTTCATCGGCGGACAGGTCTTTGCACAACAAATCGAAACAGGTGTCCTCCATACGTCATTCTCCAAAATTCAATTGCGGCTGCGGTTCGGCCTTCGCTTTTTCCTTCGCTGGTGTGGCTTTTTCTTTGGGAACAAACTCCGTCGGCAGCAATAATTCCGCGATGGCGTCGTATTGGCGGAACAATTTTTGCATCGCCCATTGGATTTCGCCGGCGAGCAACCGTTCCAAGTGACCGGCCTCGACGTGAGACAATTCGGCGAAGCTCAAGCCGCGTTCGGCGATGGCCTCGGCTTTTTCAATTGCCAGCAATGTCGTTGGCGTGACGGCTGGCAACGTCACGGATTTGGCGCCAAACTCCGTCAACTGCTTTTCCAGTTGCGAGCCTTTGAATAGGTCGCCTCTGGCTTTTGCGGGATTGTGGACGATGACATAATCCACGCGGTCGCCTGCATAGAAAAAAAGTTTGCCCGCGTTAGTCATGCTCTCCGTGTCGTCGGTGGGGAATAAGAAGAATGTCAGCCGGACGCCTTGTTCGGCGCACACATCCAGCACTTGTAATTCCTCCAATGCGCCCAAGATCAGCGCGTCCGCCTGAGCGCGGGTGTCAATGATGTGAACGGGCGCGCTGTCTTTCAACACGCGGCGGAACAAACTTAACAAGGCCGTTTTGCTCTCCTGCTCGTTGCCGAGTTGATACGAGCGAACGGATTGCGGGTGACGGTTGGCAAACGTGTGGTGCCGGTCGTCGAGATCGGAGCCGTTCCACGGCACGGCGAGCTTGTCGAGCCAGGCGGTGCGGAATTCGGCTTCAAAACTTTTGCCGAGATTGCCTTTGGATTGTGGGTTCAGATGGATGCGTCGAGTTGTATTCATATATTTGTTGGGTCGTTTAGTTTGATGTCGTCGGGACTCGGTTGCCGGAATGAACGGGGCGTCGGCGTTGCCGCCAGCACCGGCTTATGGGCTGGCGTCTGCTGCTTCACCGTGGCTGGCTGCGCCATTATCGCTTCGCTTTCCCAATGAGGCCGGGCCTGACGTTTCAGGTAGCGCCGGTAGAATTGGTGCAAACCCTGAAACGTGATGGCGCAACCCTTCTCGGTGCGGAGTAATGCGGCGATTTCCTGCCACGTCCTGCGCTGCTGGCGTTGCTCGCGGATGAACTCCGCGAACAATTCGAGGCGGCTGCGATAAGCGCGTCCGCCGCCACGTTGTTCATTTTTGGTTTCTGAATCCATTCGCCACCAGTTTATGCCAGCCGATGACGGTTGCGTTAGCGAGTAGTGGGCGGATTAAGCAGGAAAGTGGACGAGTTAAACGCGATAGCTTTTTTGAGTATTGAAAGGCGTTGAATCGCTGGGTTGAAACCTGTTGAACGGTGTTGAGCCGTGACGTTGAAATGCGTTGAATCGCGTTGCATTCATCAACGCTTTTCAACGCGATTTTTTATTTCACATGGTGCATAGCTGAAAACCTACGATTTTTCGTAGGGGTGGGGCGTCCACCTTTTAAGCTGACGAATAGGAGGCTAAACATTGGCTCACAATTGAGCCAGCATTGGTTAAATGCGAATGTGCATTTCGGCCTTCATTGACAGTATGATTACATGAAAGTTCATGGTCACATCGCACTGAATGGCCGTTTCTGAAACCGGAGCGTAACGAAACGGATGAGAAGTGGAGCGCGGTTTTAGAAGCGGCCATTGAGTGCGTAACCGGATAGGTTCAATTCGAGGCGATTGGTCTGTCCGGTTTCCGAGAGCCGCAGGAAAGCCGGACAGTCCAAGCGCCAAATCCAACGAGCCTATCATTCTGGCGGATGCAACCTGTGTATGTGATACATCTTTGCTGCGCCGGAATTTGCAAAACTCATCCCGTGAATAGTGAATGCAAAAGTTTGTTAAGCCTGGTGACACTGCCCGCCCGATTGAACCGGACACAGGCCGCCGATTATCTTGGCTTTGAACCCGACCACATCACGCTGCTGATCAAGGCGGGTCTGTTGAAACCGTTGGGACGGCCAAAACCAAACAGTGATAAATACTTTGCCACTGTGAAGCTGGCCGAATTGCGGCAAAACGAAGAATGGCTGTCCCGCGCAACGTCATACATCGGCCAGCATTGGAACGACAAGAACGCCCGCAAATCCAAAAATAAAAATGGTGATGCCCAGCCGGTGGAATCGTGAGGCAGTTTAGTTTTACGTTGCAGGCACATTGACAACCAACTGACCTTGTTCGTTTGTATCGGTCGGCAGTATCGGCAAGTCACGTCGTGCCGGGCCTGCGGTCACATGTCCAGCGGGGTCAAAGGTCGAGCCGTGGCAAGGGCAATAAAACGAGCGATCGGGTTCGGCGGTCAATTTGCATTTCCGATGCGTGCAAATGGCGGAAATGGCGAACAATTTGTCACCCCGGCGAATGATGAAAAATCCTTGGTCACGAAATGTTTTATAGACTCCATCGGTGGCGTAGTTGCCCACTGGCCCGGCATTGACCAGGTGTTCCTGGCTGGTGGTGGAATTGCCGTCCACCGCCTTGCACCCGGCAACCATGCCCGCAGTCAGCAGTAAAAATTCCCGGCGGGTCAAATTCATGGGTTTTTAATATTCAAATACCAAGCTGGTGACAATGCCACTGTGAACATCCGCCCGCGCATTGCTGTTCATTGGAAAAATAAAACCAAGGCCAAGGCGCGGTTGCACCCGTCCGATGGTTTTGAGATTCAGACGGAAGCAGGCATTACCGAGCAAACTGTTTTGCCCGGCAGCATCCTTGTTCAATCCGGTTTCGCCAACCAGTTCAAACATTGGAATGAATCGCTGCACGCCGGGAATCGGCAATTGATTGTGTTCAATCGAATAACCGAATGTGAAACCGTATTCAAACGTCTGCAAACCGCCGTCCGCGCCGTCGCCCGTCAGTGTTGAATAGCCGAAAATAGATTGAGCGGTGAAATGGTCGCCGATTTTGGTGTCGTTGAAAATTTTCGGGACAAATTCGGGGTTCACGCTGATGGCGGAACTGGCGGGAATGCCAACCTCCACCGCACCGCCGAACGTCGTGTCAAACCCCCCGCTTGGGGAAACGTATTGGTAAAACGGATAGCGTGCGCCTAAATCAATGTTGCCGATGCCTTGGGCCGTTCCATCCGGTGACACATCATGTTCGTAGGGGACTTCGATTTCCAAGGTCAGCAGGCCGAAACCTTTTTCGACTTCCGCCGTTACGGTATCACTGTGTTGGCTGCCAGCGGTGGTGTGCAACCAATCCAACCGGGCTTCGTTGATTTCCAAACCGGAATCGTCCACCAGAAACGGTTCGGGAAAATCACCCTGGCTATACCAACTGCGATGATCCAGCCCGTTGAAAAGTCCGTAGCGCGTATCCGGTGCAACGGGTGAATTCGTGGTGGTCGCTGCCGATGTCGTTTGGTCATCCGCCATCGCCGTGGCTTGAACCAGAGTGGCAACGGATGCCATGCCCAAAACGTATGTAAATAATCTCGTTTGCAATTTCATGGCGATGAAAATATCCGATGTTGGGAAATCCTGCTCTCGGTCGCTTGCTATAAATTGGCGATGACTTGCACTGGACATTTATTGTTTCTCCAATGACAAGATATTTACCCGCCACCAAAACAATGGCACATTAGCTGCCGTGCCCAAACCGGCAAAACAACCAGATGAGGCCAGCGATGCCTCGGAAATCAGCGTCATGCCTCCGTTCACGGAACGCCCAATGTGGCGTGCGGTTGGCGATGGTTGGCGGCATTTACACGGCAGCGTGCGCGGCACAGGCGTAAGTTTTGAATGGCATGACTTCAAGGCAAACGGCGAATTTGATTGGGGCAAAAGTTTTCATCCGGGCAGCATCGAAGTTTGTTTGAATCTCGGTGGGAATGGTCGTGTGACCCTCAACAAAAGCGAGGCCATATTCACGCCACTGACCGTCGGTTTTTATCGTCGTGCCGACAAGCCGTTGAACGCGACACGCCAAGCCGGACAGCGCCATCAATTTCTCACGGTCGAAATGTCATTCAATTTCCTGCGGCAACAGTTGGGAAAACACGCCGCACGGCTGCATCCGCTCGTGCGAGAGGCTGTTTCAGGACAAACTGAAACGGCCGCCGTCGCGCCGACCACGCGATTGACGAGCCGGCTGCAACAATTGATTGCGAGTCTGCGGGACACGCCAGTGCTCGCGCTGGCGCAACCGGTTTGGTATCAAGCCAAGACTTTGGAAGTCGCGGCGGAACTGTTTTTTGTCACACCGGACGGACAGGAGTTGTTTTGCCAGCGTCAGCAGCGGCTTTCCGCCGAGCGCGTGGAAAGGGTCATCGCTTTGCTGCGCGAGAATCTGGCCGAACCGCCCACGCTGGAAGAAATTGGCCGCGCGGTCGGTTGCAGTCCATTTTATTTGAGCCGGACCTTTTCGACGGCAACCGGCATGACCATGCCGCAATACATCCGTCAGCTCCGCATGGAACGCGCGGCGGAATTGCTGCGGGCTGGCAGATTAAATGTCACGGAAGTGGCGATGGAAGTCGGCTATTCCAGCCCCAGCCATTTCGGCCAGGCGTTTCACGAAACATTTGGTTGTTGCCCCGGACTCTACCCACTGCGAACCCCTTCCCAAAAACCGCTGCGCACGGAGCAGACACGGCGTTGAGCCTGTCCAGTTTCCGATGTTTTCGGCAGACTTGCCGCGAGGTTATGGGAAAGGATGGGTTGCGCAGGTTGCTGTTTGTCCTTATTTTTTCAACTTGGCTTCGGCGACGGCGAGTTTCTTCATGTATTTGTCCGGGGCTTTGTCAAAGTCTGCTTTCTCGGATTTGTCGCAAAGTTTGATTTCCTGACCCTTATAGACAAACACGTAAGGCTTGCCCATTGAACCGAATTTCATGTCGCAAACGAGACAGTTATCGAGCGGATACGGTTTGGGTTTTTGTTCGTCGGCACGGCTGGTCAATGAGACAGCCACGATGGTTACAGTCAGAATAATTGCGAGGATGAATTTTAGATTTTTCATATTGAGTTTTGGTTGGGATTGAAATCAAAACATAAAGCTCAGACTCACCTTGAACAGCACCGGCGCAGCCAGTTGATTGCCGGTGAAATTTTGATAAACCGGGAATTCCGCGTCTGCGTAAATCTTCACCGGATGAATATGAAACTCGACTCCCGGTGAAAGCATAAGACGCTGGTAGCCGGAGTTGTCGGAATCGGCGGCGGAACCGCTGTCACTTGTCCGTTCGGAAAAAATCACCTGCGCCAGCGGTGAAATCCTCACGCGACCAATCGAGAACCCCTTGTAATCAATCCCCGCTGCCGTATCGAGTTCGACTCCCGGACGATATTGATCTTGAATCAGCACCGGCACATCCAACTGTAGCTGCGCGAACCAATCCCACTTGTCATCCTTGGTCAGGTTGTCGCGATAGAAACCGCCGAGCAAAATATCCGTGCTGCCCGTGCCGATTTGTGTATCGCGGTCAACAATGTCAGAGTCAAAAGTGTGACTGCCCGTCGGCAATTTCAGACCGAATGTTACGCCCGCAGATAGATCTGCGAAAAATCCCGTGTAAATTCCCTCGACTCGAATATCGCCAAGCTGGCTCCAATTTCGCGACACGATGTCGCCCGCGTCATCCTTTGTTTTGAAGTAGCGAAAATCGTAAGGCACTTCGGCTTGAACACCCCAACTCCGATTGAACATATATTGCAAACCAAGCGTGGTGAAGTGCGTCTCAATTTCCTTGTCATCATTGTTCGCCGCCGGGGCCTGCGATGTGCCGCTCCAATTGCGATTCTGATCCTGATAGTCATATTGAAGGAAAGCCATTCCGCCTTCGCCGCCCGGAAACATCGAACTCGTTGCCACGTCAAAAACACCACACCCGCACGCGCAAGCGTGAACAACACTTGGCGCGAGGATTCCCACCAACAAACCACAACTCATCTTTACCGCCGCTGATTTAATTATTTTATTTTTCATTTTCACAGCCATCCCACAGGATTTTTGAAAAAAGTGCTGGAACAATTTGTTTAGCCCTGCCACACGGCAGGGATGAATAAAAAACCAACTGTCCCAGCGCCGTCAAAGCTGAATCTTTTGCGGCAGATTTGCAACTTCATTCCTGAGTTTCTGGTGGCCAAGATAGCGCGGGAGACCAAAGCGGCTGAAAAAGCCCGCACGTTCAGTCCGTGGAGTCATGTGGTGGCGCTGGTCTACGCGCAACTCACGCACAGCATCGGTCTTAACGACGTGTGCGATGCCCTGCGCCTGCAATCCGGGTCGCTGGCCAGCATCCGTGGCGCGACCCCGCCCACGCGCAACACGCTTTCGCATGCGGACAAAGTGCGCCCGGCAGAGATGGCTGAGAAACTCTTCTGGGCGGTCTTTGAGCACTTGAGTTTGTTGTCCCCGGACTTCGTCAGCGGCACTGGCCGGAAACTTTTTGCCAGTAAGTTCAAGCGCGTGATTCATCTGGTGGACTCGACCACCATCCCGCTGATTGCTTCCTGCATGGACTGGGCCAAGCATCGGCGGCGCAAGGCGGCGGCCAAGTGTCATCTGCGGCTGGATTTGCAAAGTTTCCTGCCCCGCTTTGCCATTGTGGACACCGCCCGGCACAACGATGCCAAGCGGGCGCGGGAAATGTGTGCCGGGATCAAGGCCGGTGAAATCGTCATATTTGACAAGGCTTATGTGGACTTTAGCCATCTGGCCGATCTTTCCATGCGGTTGGTATTCTGGGTCACCCGCGCCAAGGACAATATGCAGTTCAAGGTGATCAAGCGTTACCAGCGTGGAACCCTTGGAAAAATTCTGCGGGATGATTTGATCCGGTTGCAAACCCCGACTTCCCGGCAGGATTATCCCGAATTGCTACGCCGAGTCGTGGCCCTGGTGGAGGTGGACGGGCAGGAAGTGGCGATGATATTTTTGACCAACAATCTGGAATGGAGCGCCGCCAGCATCGTTGCGTTGTATCGTTGCCGCTGGCAGATTGAAGTGTTCTTCAAACAGATCAAACAGACGCTCCAACTGGCAGACTTTTTGGGCACCAGCGCCAACGCCGTGCGGTGGCAAGTGTGGACAGCCTTGCTGGTGTATCTCTTGCTGCGGTATCTGGCCTTTCTCTCCGAATGGAATCACAGCTTCAGCCGCCTCTTTACCTTGGTGCGGGTGGCGCTGTGGAAAAAGTGGGATGTGTTGAGCTTGCTGCGCCGCTATGGGACAGCCGATGGTCACTTCCGTTATCTGGCTCGACCAGAACAGTCCTATTTGCCCGGCTTTGCCTGACTCCCTGTGGGATAGCCATGGAACTCCGCTTAAAAACCAAACCTGCCAAAATGTAAAACACTCGAAAACTCCCAATGCCATTTTCCAGATCGGCCTCCAGTTTCCGAGGACACGAACTGATTTTAGCCCGCGTTCAACACGCTATAGGATGCGTGTGTTTCATTTTCAAATTTCAAAGTTACGAGAACGCGCGATGGCGCTCTCAATATTAAAGGGAAATACTTTTGCCCCGCGCCAACAGGACGCGAGCAACCAAACTGCGATTGAATTAAGCGAAAAGGCCGCGCGGCGGTGGTGTCGGCGGCTTTTGGGTGAGAGAAGCGGCGAAATAAGTTTCCAGCGGCAAAAGCTGAAATTGTGTCGGCGCGATCAAAACGAAGTTTTCTTTGACCGGTGGAAATTCAAGTTTCTGAATTGGCGCTGTGAACTCCTTTTTCTGCTCGGATTTTCTTCCAGCGGCAATGGCTTTGCAAAGACAACAGGGATGTTTGCCGTCGAATGTGTGCGTCACAGCTTCGGTGAGCGATTGCGTGCGCAGATTGTCTGCCAGCATCGTCGTCCACGCGACAGATTGCAGCATGGCCCAGTGAAGGCCAGTTGTTGTGACCAGCGCAACAACCACAATAAATTTGCCAAAACGGGCAAGCACACTGGAAGCCTCCTTTTTTGCCTGATGTAAGTCAAGTTTCGTTCAGTGCTCGAAAATCAACAAGAGTGTCGGACGTATTTACGACGGCAAATCCTTGCCGGTGGTGGTCACGGTGAGCTTGCCGTGCTTCACGCCTTTGGCGGCAATGAGTTCGTCGGCAATCTTGCGGATGGTGCTGGCCTTGCCGCGCACGATCAAAACTTCGAGGCAGTTGTGGTGGTCGAGATGAACATGAACGGTCGAGAGGATTACGTCGTGGTGGTCGTGCTGGATGTCCGTCAATGTCTCCTGGACGTGCATTTTGTGGTGGTCATAGACGAGCGTGATGGTGCCGGCGATGTCTTCGCTGCCGAACTTCTGGCGGTGCTCGACGAGTTGGTCGCGGATCATGTCAGCGATGGCGAGCGAGCGGTTGTCATAGCTTTTCTCGCGCGTCATATCGTCGAGTTGCTTCAACAACGATGGCGGCAGGGAAACGCTGAAGCGTGTGGCAGTTTCTTTTTTCATGACGAACTGAATTTAGTCAAAAGTCGCGGGCCGTCAAAGACACAATCGTAATTTTGTTGCGCGAAACCTGCGGCTTATTTCATCAACGTGAAACGCACTTCGATTTCTGATTCGACTGCGAGCGGACCAAGGCGTGCGGGTTCAAATTCCTGTCGCGCACAGGAGCGCGGCTTCGTCAAGCCGCGGGAAGCCTGAAAAGTTGCCTTCGCGCCAGCGTCACAGTCACCGATTTTATTTTTGGCTACCTTGCTGTTTCTGCACCTGACTGACAAGGTCATTGTATTTGGCGACGATGTCGTTCCGGTCCTTCACGCTGCCGTTGTATTTTTGCACGAACTCATCACGTTGCACGACCAGATTAGTGATGGTCTCGTTCTGTTTCCCGATGTCGGCGTAGGCGTCCTTCAATTTCGACTGCAACGCGTCCACGGCCTGTTTGTATTGGGTGATTTCGTTGGTGAGATTCAGATTATTGAATTCCAGTTTGCTGATCTCGCGTTTTTGCGACACGACCAGTTGTTCATTTGTCGCTGCGGCGGCTTTGATCTCGGTTATGCGCGCATCCATCTGTTCAATCTGGCGGTTCAGCACCGCGATGGAATTAGTGTCATTTTGAATGTCCGAATTTTTCTGATAAACGATTCCATTCAAAGTGCCGATTTCATCGCGCTGGATGGTTTGTTCATACCATTGCCAGGCGCAAAGGCCGCACAATGCGAGTGCGAGGATTATGAGCAGGTTTTGTTGGAGGTTTTTCATGGTTGGTTTGGGGCGGCTTTGACGGCGATGGCGACGCGCTGGATGCCGGCGCGTTTCACTAAATCCAAAACGTAAACCACCGAGCCATGCGTGGCATCCTTCGCGCCGGTGATATAAACGGGCAGATTCGTATTTAAGCTGTAACGGTTCGTCAGCAATGTGTTCAGGTCGGTAAATGAAATCTGTTTCTTGTCCACGGAAACCTGGCCGTCGCGGCTCACGAGCAGATTCACGATGTCCGGTTTCGTGCTGGAAGTCGCCAGTGTCGCCGTTGGCAGGTTCGCTTTGACGGTGCGGACAATCTGCATCTGCAAACTGATCATCATGAACGACGCCAGCAAGAAAAACATGATGTCAATCAGCGGGATGATTTCCAGCCGCGACTTTTTTTCAGGAACGGGCGTGCGGATTTTCATGGCGCGGTGGGATTTTGGTTGCCGGTCATGAATGCGACTTTCTGGATGCCCGCGCTGCGGACAGCCTCATAGACGTTCACCATGTCGCCATGCAAGGTGTCGCGGTCTCCGCTGATATAGACCGGCAGATTGGTGTCGCTGCGAAAACGGTCGCTCAAGACCAGGCTTAATTCCGGCAGTGTAATCGTTTTTTTCTCCAACCAGACCACGCCTGACTTGTCGACGGCGATGTTGACCATGCCGGGCTTGTAATCCTGCCGTGCCTGCATGGCGGACGGCAGATTGACTCTGATGTTGGCGGTGCGGCTCATCTGCAAACTGATCATCATGAATGACGCGAGCAGGAAAAACATGATGTCAATTAGCGGAATGATGACAATCCGCGAGCGGCGTTTGGGAATGGGCGATGAGATTTTCATCCGCAAAAATCAATGACTCGTGGCCTGGCTCGGCAGCGTCGGTTTTTGCAAGCGAACCGCATCTTCCGCTTTGCCACCGCCGACCATCACTTCGACATTCGTTGCCGCTGTTTCCAAATCGAATTGTAATTGCGTCACCTTCGCTGAGAAATAGTTGAACGGGATTAGCGCAAAAATGGCGATACCAAGTCCGCACGCCGTCGCAATCAACGCCTCGCCGATGCCGCCGGTGACGGCGGAAACGGAAAGCTCCGCGCTGCCGATATTGAGAAATGCTCGCATCAGCCCGGTCACAGTGCCAAGCAAGCCGAGCAGCGGCGCAAGCGTGACCAGCGTGTCCATGACCGTGAGAAATCGTCCGGCGCGCTTGAGTTCGATGCCGGCGGCAAGCTGCAATGCGCCCAGCAGAGAACTATGGGCGTGGCCGATGTGATTGAGTCCATGCCGAATCATGCGGATGACCGCATCTTCCGAGCCTTCGGAAACTTTCTTCGCAGCGGCGACATCACCATTTTCAAGCGCGCCGAGCAATTGTTCCAATTTTTGCGGGTCGCGCTTGCGGCTTTCGCGCAACCACCAGAATGTGCGTTCGCCGACGACGGCGACGGCCACGATGGCGCTGGCGAGAATCGGCCACATGACCGGGCCGCCTTTGCTGAAGAATTGGAAGACAATGTTTGCAAGCATGGGATTCATAGAGGGTGTTTGGTTTGGTAAATCTAGTTGAGTTGTAGTTTGTAAATAATTTGAGTCTCGAAAAGCTGGCTGCCCGCGCCGGTTGGCAGCCGCCAGTGGCGTTTGATATATTCGACGCTGCTGCGATCCAACACCGGAAAGCCGGATGATTCCTTCACGTCCACGGAAATCACATTGCCCGCCGCATCGCCGCCAAGCATGAGGCGCACCGTGCCTTGCTCGCCTTCTTCCAGCGCGATTTGTGGATACGGCGGTTGCGGTCGTTCGCCGCCTGTCCCGGTGCTGCTGACAGAACCGATTTGCACCGCCGTCCGCAATGGCTTCAGCGGCGGCGCACTGGCGAGATTGGCTGGCACTACCAGCGAGCCAATCGTCGGCACGCTAAAGCTGATATTAGGTGCTGGTGGAATGGCGACCGCGATGCGCGGCTCGTCTTGTTTGTCTTCGTCGTGGTTTTGTTTTTGCTCCGTGGTTTCCTGCGGCGGCAACGCCAATGGCTCAACGACGACCGGAATCACTTCCTCGATGGGCGGCACCGGCTTGATGGCAATCAAGCCACGTTTCGCACCAACAATTCCGATGACCAAAAAAAGGATGCAAACTGAATTCACCCAGGCGAGTTTCAGATTCGCATCGCGGCTGGCCGAGGGCAACGAAAGTCGCGCGAGTTCGTCCTTCAACTCGTAAGCTGGGGCCGCTCGAATTTCATCACTTTTATCCATCCAATCGTTGGTTCTTAAAACCGCGCCGTCAGGCCAACCCGCACTTGAACCGGTTCGACGGGATGGTAAACATTTTGAAACGCTGGTGTGCCGCCCGGCGTCACGCGCGATTCGTAGGCATAGGTGATGTCCTGGTCGTGGCGGTCGAGCAGGTTCAGGACTTCAGCGGAAATACGCCACGTTTTGTTGATTTGATAACCGGCTTCCGCGTTCAGCAGAATCGTTTCGCTGGATTTATACAAACCATCGGAGGTCAGATCGCGCGGGCCGAAATATCGCAGCCGCAGACTCGCGGAAAATCCGTGAAAATCATGCAGCGTGATGCCCGACGAGATAACCACGCCGACGGCCTCGGGCACATGCGTGCCGCCGGGGCTGCCGGGCGCGGCATCATCCGCATCCACTGAAGTGAAGCGCGCGATGGAATCCGCCGCGTCAAGGTCGAGCGATAGATGCTTGGTCAGCGAATAGTAATTCGCCCACTCGACGCCATAGCGGTCGCTCGGCTGTTGTGAAGCGACGGTGCCGCCGGTGTCGCCAGACTGCATCAGTTCGGAATCACTGTGCAGATACCAGAGTGAAACGGTGCTTTGGAGTTTGGGAACCAGCAGCGTGCGCACGCCGATTTCCGCGCCTCTGGTCTGGATTAAGGCGGGAATTTTCGAGGTCGCCCCGCCGGTGGGATTATCTGCCGAGATCGGTTCCTGGGTCTGCGTCGCGCCGCGCCCGTCGTTGCTGTGAAAACTGAATCCACCTTGCACATAAAATTCCGTTTTTGCCCACGGCCCCAAAATCAAACTCAACTTCGGGCTGGGAAGAAAGGTGGAGGCTGTCCCGGAATTGGTCGGGTTGCTCAGGCTGTTCACATCAAAGTAGTCCAAGTCGCCGCGCAGAGCCGCGACGGAGCGGAATTTTTCCGCCCATTGAATTTTATTTTCCACATAAAAACCGACTTGCGTGTCTGTAAAATGATCTGCTTCCGTAACGGCGGGGAGAATGGTGCCGGTATCTGAATCCAATTTGTCCACGCGCACGCGATTTTCCGTTTGATAAAGTCCGTTGTTGATCCAGTCGTTGCGGACTTGGAGGCCGAAGGTGTTTTCCACGTCGCGGCCAAACCACTGGTTGAACAGCGTGTGGTGCGCGTCGAGGCCGGCCACCCAGCGTTTGTCTTGCTGCTCGAACTGGTCGCCCTTGTTCGTATCGGTGAGGAAGTAAGTGAAGTCGGAAAACAAATCGAGGTCGTAATAAAAGGCGTAGGCCGTGATTTTGGTCTCGGAATTCAAGTCGTGGCGGTGCCATTCGGCTTGCAGGCTGTAACGCTGCGAATTGCCGCCGTCGGTTGGATTAAGCGTGCCAAAGAAATTTGTCTGGCCAAAGCTGGCTGGAATTTGGTCGCTCGAATTCCATTTGCCGTGATAGCCGCGCGCGGTGACGCTGAAGCCGTTTGCGTCATCGCCTTGGCTGTAAGTCAAAATACCGTTGAACTTCTGGTAGTCATCCGGTCGCGTCCACGGGCCGTCGTCGTGATACGCCTCGCCGCCGTAAAGGATATTGCCCGCGCCAACTTTTTGCGAGATGCCGAACACGCCGCGTTCGTAGCCATACATTCCGCCTTCGAGCGTGACAAAATCCTGCGGCAGTGTTTTGTAAAAATCCAGATGTGCGGAACCTGCCGAACTGAAATCACCCACATCAGCGTAGTAAGGGCCTTTCTCGTAATTCACACGCTGCACAAATTCCGGAATGACCGTGTTCATGTCGGAGTAACCCTCTCCGTGCGCATGGGACGGCAGGTTGAGTGGCATGTCGTCGAGGAACACCGCGAAATCCGTGCCGTGATCAAGATTGAAACCGCGCAGAAAATACTGGTTCGCCTTCCCACCGCCAGCGTGCTGCGTGATGATGACACCGGGCACAGTTTCAAGGATTTCCCCACTACGCAAAATTGGGCGGTCGGCAAGTTGCGCCGCGCCGGTGGTGCCTTGCGTGGCCGAATCCGCGATGCCAAGCAGGCTGTCCTGCCGTCCCGTCACGATCACATCCGGCAGGCGTGTGACGTTGGTCGCCCCGGTTAATAGATTTGTGCCCGCTGTCTGCGCCAAAGACGTGCCGCCAAAGGCCGCAAACAAATACAGCGCCGCGCCGCCGGTCGTGAACTGCTTTTTCAGTAGTGTTACGTTCATATAAATAGGTATTATCAATAAACAAGTGTTACGCAACTATAAAATCGTATGAAGATTTGCTTGCGCTCCGGCGGGCAAGATAAGAAATTCATTCCATGCACATCCCGGATGGATTTCTTGATGCGAAGACGGCGGCGACCACCGCCGCGCTGGCGGCGGTCGGCGTCGGGCTGGCGTTACGGCAGGTGAAACGTGATCTGCCGCCGCGCCGCGTGCCGCTGCTCGGCCTGGCGGCGGCGTTTTTGTTCGCGGCGCAGATGGTGAATTTTCCCGTCGCCGGCGGCACGTCCGGGCATCTCGTCGGCGGCGCGCTGGTGGCGGCGCTGCTCGGACCGAGCGCGGCGGTCGTGGTGGTGACGACGGTTTTGATCGTGCAATGCTTTTTGTTCGCGGACGGCGGCGTGACCGCGCTCGGCGCGAACATTTTCAACATGGGCATTCTGAATTCAGTCGGCGGTTATCTGATTTACCGGCTGGTTTGCCGCTGGCTGCCGGGCGCGCGCGGGCGCGTGACAGCACTGGCGTTCGCGAGTTGGTGCGCGACGGTCGGGGCGGCGGTTTGTTGCGCGGGGGAACTGGCGTGGTCGGGCACGGTCGCGTGGTCGGTCGGTTTTCCGGCGATGGCCGGCGTCCACATGCTCATCGGCCTCGGCGAAGGCTTGATCAGCGCACTGGTTTTTCTAGCGGTGCAACGCACGCGCCCGGAACTCATCACCGAAACCAGCGTGACCAATGAATCGCAACGGCTCGGTGAACTCATTCGCTACGGCTTGCTCGCGGCGCTGGGCGTGGCGATGTTTGTCGCGCCGTTCGCGTGTCCGTGGCCGGATGGTCTGGAAGCCGTGGCGGCGAAGTTCGGCTTCGAGCACAAAGCCGCGTCGTCGATTCTGGCCGCACCAGCGGCGGATTATCAGATTCCCGGCATCCACTGGCCGGCAGGTGCGACGGCGCTGGCGGGCGCGGCGGGCGCGCTGATTGTTTTTGGCCTGGCGCTGCTGCTGGGGCGCTGCCTCGTGCCGGAAAACCGGACGGCGGATTTCAAAAAATCATGAGCGTTCACCTGCTCGGCCATCAACATGCACACCGGCAAAGCCCGGTTCATCGGCTGCCAGCGGCGCTGAAACTCGGCGTCGCGCTGGCGGCCATTGTCGGCACGGTGCTCGCGCCGCTGGATTTCACCGGCTGGTTTTTGGGCGTGGCGGCATTGTTGCTCGCGGCCATTGTTTTGAGCGGTATTTCGCCGTGGTTTCTGTTCAAGCGGCTGTTGGTGCTGTCGCCGTTTGTGCTGGGCGTGGCGCTGGTGAATGCTCTGCAACCGGCGGCGCGCGCGGGCTGGCAGGGCGTGGCGGTGCGCGGCGGGCTGTGTCTGCTGACGGTCGTTTTGGTGTCGAACACGACGCCGTTCGGTGAAATCTTGCGCGTGCTCAAAAAAGTCCGTGTGCCGGGACTGCTCGTAACAACGATGGCGCTGATGCACAGGTATCTGTTCGTCTTGGCGGACGAGTCGGAGCGGATGCGGCGGGCGCGGGGGAGCCGGACGTTCACACGGCAAAGACATTTTTATTGGCGCACGTTGGCGACGGTGGTGGGGCAGCTTTTCATTCGCGCGTCCGAGCGGGCGGAGCGGATTTACGACGCGATGTGCGCGCGAGGCTGGAAATGAACACGATTGAAATCACGAATCTGAAATACCGTTACCACGACGGCACTGAGGCGCTACGGGGCATAAGTTTTGGCATCGCGCCGGGTGAATGCGTGGCGCTGCTCGGTCCGAACGGTTCGGGCAAGTCCACGCTGTTGCTGCACCTAAACGGCATCTTGCCGGAGAAACTTTCCAGCGGCGGCGCGGTGAAAATTTCCGGTGAGGCCCTCGCGCCGGAAAATCTGGGAAAAATCCGGCGTCAGATCGGTTTGGTTTTTCAAGACCCGGATGACCAGTTGTTTTGCCCGACGGTGGCGGAAGATGTGGCGTTTGGCCCGCAGCAGCTCGGCTTGAGTGAAGCAGATATTTCTGCACGCGTGAAAAAATCCCTGGCCCAAGTCGGCCTTGCGGGATTTGAACATCGTTCGACGCATCATTTGAGCCACGGCGAGAAGCGTCGCGCCTGCCTGGCGGGCGTGTTGGCGTGCGAGCCGGCGGTGCTGGTTTTGGATGAGCCGACGAGCGACCTCGACCCGCGCGGTCGGCGGGAATTCAAAGCGTTGTTGAGGGAGATTCCGGCAACGAAGCTCATTGCCACACACGATCTTGAATTGGCAGTGGAACTCTGCGCGCGGGCAATCATTTTGGATCAAGGGCAAATCATCGCCGATGGCCGCACCGTAGAATTGCTTGCCGACGAGAAATTGATGCTCGCGCACGGGTTGGAGCGGCCACACATTTTACATCACATTCATCCGCATTGAATATGCTCGTGATGCCTGCCAGATTATTACGAGGTGACAATTCATTTTGACAAGTGCATGGCACGGTCGCACTAAACGGCGTCGCCGCGTTTTGTGGATTGAATTTCAGGCGTGATTGTGAATTCAAGAATTGGCGGCAGACTTGCCGATGGGTTACGGGAAAGGAGGGGTTATGCGCGGTTGAATCCCGCCGGGAATCAGGCTGAAAGTTTCTTTCATTTTGTGTCGTTGCGACACCTGCACCGCTTTTGCTTCCGCTAGAATGGTTCCGTGAATTTTGATTTTAATCAATGTTTGGATTTTTGCCGTTCCACATTTTGAAAGAATGACGCCATGAAAGGCGAATTAAATGTCAGGCGAGAGGGCAAAAAGCGGGACTGCCATTTTTGCGGCAACTGTAATTCCACCCCGCCCGATGCGGTTAGCATCGGAGCCATAAAGCATTACTTGGAAAACTTTCCAGAGGGGGGCCGGAGCAGAAAAGGCAGATTCATTCAGCTTTGAAGTCGAAAAGTCGTTCAGGGTCGCCGAAAAGAAAAATTCATTTTGTGTAATGATTACACAAACCGGGCCTTAACTCCTGTCAGAATGTCAGTCGAAAATAGATTGAGCCGTCAAATGTTTGAAAAAGACGGCCATGAAAAATGACAACCAAAAAAGACGAACTGGAAATCATTAAGCATAGCAGAAGTTGTGGCTTCATCTTGTGCGCTTCCCGCACAAGATTGCCTCGAAATTCTGCCAGAGTGAGAGCCGTTGGGGACATTCATTTTGTGCAATGATTGCACAAGCGGAACCCGAATATCTGCCAGAATGTCCGACGGAAACATGAATAAACCATAGGTGACGTATGAATAATGTTGCGCCAAACAACCTCGCTGGCCGGATTGAAAAGGAGATTCGCGCCAAAGAGGAAAAAAAGGCCAGCGCGCTTTATGTGCTGAATAATGATCTCAAGGCAATTTTGAATCTGGCCAGATTGCCAGCCCGTTTGAACACCGCGCAAACCGCCGCCTGTCTCGGCTTCAAGCCGCATGACATTCCGGTGCTGACCGCGCGCGGATTCCTCAAGCCGTTAGGCCGCCCGATGCCCAACAGCGATAAATACTATGCGCAGTCAAGGATTCTTGAACGGGCGGACGATGAGGAATGGCTGTCACGGGCAACGGCGGCGTTGGGGCAGCACTGGCAGGATAAAAACGCCCGTAAAACCGGAAAACAGAATGGTCATGTCCGGCCAGTGGGAAAGTGAACTATTCGGCTTAACCGCAACCAACTCGCCCACTACCCGCTAATGCGGGCAAGGCGGTTGATTTAAGCTGGCGGCAATGCTTGCACCAAAAGCCCAATACAACCCGGTTGACGCCAAAAAGTATTTCAAGGAACACCTGGCGGTTGGTGATTACTACGCCGAAGGGCAGACCGTCCCCGGCCAATGGATCGGCAAGGGCGCGGCAGATTTGGGATTGTCCGGCGTAACCACCACCGATGAGTTTGTCCGGCTCTGCGACAATCTTCATCCGCAAACCGGCGAACGGCTGACGCTCCGGCAAAAAACGACACGGGTTGAAAAGGGGATTGATGGCGAAGAACGGCAAGCCGCCAATCGCCGGGTATTTTACGACTTCACCTTTTCCCCGCCCAAATCGGTTTCCATTGCCGCGCTGGTCGGCAACGACGCTCGGATTGTCGAGGCGCATGAGCAGGCCGTGGCGGTGGCGATGAACCAACTGCAAACCTTCGCGGCAACGCGCGTGCGAAAAAACGATGAATGCGCCGATCGGCATACGGGCAACCTCGTGGCCGCGATGTTCCGACATGACACCTCCCGCGCTTTAGATCCGCATCTGCATTCGCATTGCATCGTGTTCAACGCCACGTTTGACCCGGTCGAAAAGCAATGGAAGGCGTTGCAGAACCATGAAATGTTCGCCGCACAAAAATTTGTCGAGAATGTTTATTACCACGAACTCACGCGTGAACTGGTGAAGTGCGGCTATCAGATTGAAAACAAACCGCGCGGCGATTTTGAGATCAAGGGCGTCACGCCGGAACTGATTGACAAGTTTTCCAAGCGGCATCGGGAGATTGACCGGAAAACCAAGGAACTGCTGGCGCGTGAACCGGAAAAGGCGGGGGACAACCTTGCGGCAATTCGGGAGAACATCGCGCACAAGGAGCGGCCACGGAAAATCCGGGACATTGGTTTGGAAAAACTGCAAACGCTGTGGGATGGTCAAATGACGGTGGGCGAAAAGGCTTCGCTGGATGGGCTGACGGCGAAGCCGTCCGTTGCGCCCGTCGCCAGCGAAAAGATTTGCGAGCAGGCGGTCACATGGGCGGAGCAGCATTTGTTTGAACGCCGTTCCATCGTCCATGAGCATGAACTGTGGCGGCACGCGCTGGAACGCGCCAGAGGGCAGGACGTTTCGCTGGCGGACATTCAGGCCGTCACGCAAAAGCGCGGCTACCTGCGCTTTGACCATCATCCCGGCCAAGTCACCACCCGCGAGCATATCGAGCGTGAAATGGAAATCATCCAGACGGCCAAAGAGGGAATTGGCGAATGTCATCCGCTGGTCTGGCAACCAAAGCCGTTCAATCCCATGTTGGATGGGGAACAGCGCGAAGCCCTCGCCGCGCTGGTTTCCAACACGCACCGGGTCGCGGTCTTTCGCGGCGGGGCGGGCACGGGCAAAAGTTTCGTGCTGCGCGAGTTGGTCGGGCAAATCCGCGACGGCGGGCGCGGCGTGGTCGTCCTCGCGCCGCAACGCCAGCAAGTGCTGGACATGGAGCGGGACGGCTTTCCGTCGCCGCTGACGGTCGCCAGCTTCCTGCAAAAGAAAGAACTCAACGCGGGAACGGTGGTCATTGTGGATGAGGCCGGGCAGATTGGGGGCAAGCCGATGTTGGAACTGCTCCGGCTGGTGGTCGAGCGCAATGCGCGGCTGATTTTGTCGGGCGATACGCGCCAGCATGGAGCGGTCGAGGCGGGCGACGCACTGCGGGCGATTGAAAAACATTCGGGCGTCCGGCCAGTGGAATTGACGAACATCCGCCGTCAGAATCCCGCGCTGGCGAAATCCATTGAGGAGCGCAAACACATCAAGGAATACCGGCAAGCGGTCGAGGAAGCGCGCGACGGCAAGTTCACGGAATCGTTTGAACGGTTGGACAAATTAAAAACGATTGAGTCATGCACGCTGGCCGACAAGCATGAAAAACTGACGGCGCGTTATCTGGAACTGGTGAAAGATCATCAATCAACCGTGGTCGTCTCGCAAAGCTGGAATGAGATTCACCAGGTCAATGACGCGATTCGCGTTGCGCTTAAAAACGAAAAGCTCGTCGGCGAATCGGAAACCACGGTCACGACCTTTCAGCCGGTGGATTTGACGGAAGCGCAAAAGCGTGACGCCCGCTCTTACGATGCCAACACCGTGCTGGTGTTCAATCGTGACGTGCGCGGGTTCAAGGCCGGTGAATCGGCCAAGCTGAAAGAAATTTCAGACACGCATTTGCTGGTAGAAACAGATACGCGCATCGTCCCCATTTCATTCAAGCAGTTGGACAAGCTGACGGCCTGCCAGCGCAAGGAACTGGCTTTGGCCGCTGGCGATAAGCTGCAACTCAAGGCCAATGGCCGCAGCGCGGAAAACCGCAAGCTGGTCAATGGCGAACTGGTCACGGTCAAGGCCGTCCAGCCTGACGGCCGCATCGCGCTGGCGGATGGCCGGGTCTTGGATAAAAACTTCCGGCAGTTTGTCCGGGGCTATGCCATCACGTCCTATGCGTCACAAGGCAAGTCGGTGGATCATGTTTTGTTCTCGGATTCGGCGGCGAAGGCCGCGACGAATCAACAGCAATGGTATGTCACCATTTCGCGCGGCAAGAAGGGGATTCATATTTTCACCACCGACAAGGAGCAGTTGCGCGAGAACATCACGCGCAGCGGGGATCGCCCGTCGGTGGTGGATGCGCTGATAGCTCATTACCGGAAACATGATCCGTTCTACCGCCTGATTGAACAACGTTGGGGGCAACGGGTGGCGCTCACCATGACCAACAGCAAACGCGCCAGAGAATTCCGCGAGCTGCGCCAGCGGCAAAACCAAAGTCAGGCGCAAGCGCAAACTGAAACGATCAAGCAGACGGTTGAATCCAATGAGCCGCGCCAGCAACCCGTCCAGACACCGGCGGAAAGCCACATGGCTGAAACAACGGAGCCAAAAATCAAGCCACACCTGATTTTCCCGGAAGTCCCCAAAAAACAGTCGCGCGGTTACAGGCCATGAACGGCTGTCAGTCCAAAGGGTAATCGTCGCGGTCATAATAGTCTGGCGGTTCCTGCAACGGTATGAATGGGTCAAACTGTGGTTCCGATGGTGGTGGCGTTCCCGGCAGATGGATGAAAAGGGCTGGCCGGACATGAGCGGTGGTTTTTCCTCCATTTCGTCGCAATGCACCGCTCAATACCCACGCCAACAAAGCCAGCAAGAGATAGATGGCTCCCATGAGAAAGTAGAGGGCATGTTCGTGGATGAATCCATCAAGGTGTTTCAATCCCGACGCTTCCAGTTCCAGTGCTTTAATTTGCCAAGGTTGCATGATGTCCTCCTTATGCCGCGACGCTTTGCGCCGCTGGTTCGGGGTTGTGGCTTCCAATAATGGCCTTCTGTTGCCGCTCGTATTCGCTTAACGACGGCATTTCCACCGGAGCCTTCCTGGAATATGCCCGCGTCATGGCCTTGCTGTTGTGGCCAAGATTCACCTGGGCATACCGTTCGGGATAGCCCGCCGTTTTTGCCCGTTCTGCCCACGCGTAACGGTAGCTGTGCAGCGAGACACCTTTGATGCCAAGTCCAGTGCAGCGTTGCTTGAACTCCGTGGCGCGGTCACCAGAGCGCACGGTTCGCATATATGGAAACAAGGGGCCGCTCCCCGGCAAGTCGCGCAAGATTTCCGCCATGTCTTCATCAAATCGCATGATGGCAATCGAGCCGGTCTTCTGGCGCGCATAGCTGATAACGTGGTGTTCCCAATCAACATTCTCGGCTTCAAGGAATGCCAGATCGGATTGCGATGCGCCCAGATGCCACGCCAGTTTGTAGAATGCCTTGCGTTCGGGATTGTTTTCGCGGGCGACGATGGCCAGATGTTCGGCCAGCGTGATGCCACGCTTTTCTTTGAACTCAACGGCAGGCCATTGACGTTTCGGCACCAGCGGCCACGGCAGCCAACTCATGTCCACGCAGAAGTTGTGCAACCGCCGCAGATAAACATTCGTCGAGACGGTTCCCATTTGCAGGGCTTTCAAAATGGCCTCGCCCTTGGTTTCAATGATGACCTGCGGCAACAGCATCGCCAGCGCCTTGTCCTTCGCGGCGGTTTTCCAACGGTGCTGGTTCGCTCCTTGTTTGGTGTTAATCAACGACTCAATGGCGTGCTGCCATGTCCGGGTGGTGATGCCGTTGTCACTGCCCGCCAGATATGCCTTGGCGATTTGCAGGTTCAAAACCGGCTGGCGCTCGGAATTGTTTTTGGCCTCGATGATCTGTTGGGCTTCATCGGCATTGCCGGTGTGAAGACTGGTGCGTTTGCCGGTCTTGGTGTCCACGCAGTAGAAACCATTGCCGCGAATGCCACGACGAATTAAGCGATAACGTGTTTTCATAATTTCACGCAATCGCAAGGATAACTGAAACCGGTTCCGCAGAGTTAGCGAGTATCAGGCGGGTTAGCGCCGATTACGCTGGATTCTAACGGAGTTGGAAAAATGGTGTCCGTTTTGGTGTCCGTTGCGGACGCCCTACCTCTTAAACCGTTGCTGCACCCACAGTTCAGATTGGAGGCGAGGGTCGGAATCGAACCGACGGATGAGGCTTTTGCAGAGCCCTGCCTTACCACTTGGCTACCCCGCCACGGGGAATGCAAAGCCTAATTTTCTTTCTCCTTCTGTGCAAGCGCAATCAAACGCTACTCAGGATGAACTTCCGATCCGGTCTCGATTTACCCAAAAGTCGATATCCCGATCTTGGATTTTCTCCGGCAAGCCGATCAACGCCTTGGTCTAACCGTCAGTGTTTTAGTGGCCCCGCAGCAGGCGGTCGCGGCCAGCCAACCTGGCTTTGAGCATTTCCATAAATCCGGTAGCGATGCGGAATCAGATTGGAGAAAAGCGGGCTTGTTGGCGGTTGGCTTCGCTTCGGCTCAGTTAGTTACAGGGTTTGCAAAACTGCGCCGATACCAAAGCCTCGCCCATCAACAAAAAGCCTCATTCCGCCTCGCGACATCATTTCTCTCAATGGTTTAGTTGCTCGCCAGAACCAGGTTTTTGAGGGTCGGGGAAGCGACGCCGCCTTTGGCTTCTTTGGTGACGGCAAACTGGCCGGCGATCTTGATGGCTGCCGCCGCGGTGAAATCCATGCGGATATTGCCGCCCTCGCTCACATGAAACACGCCGGCGGCCACCGGCTTCTGGTCGTCAATCACCCACAGCTCATAGTCGCGATCCACTGGCAGCGGCTTCAAGTTTTGCGCCACGAAAACGCCCGCCTGCCGCTGGTTGTCCCACAGCGAAACGGCGATGGCCTTGGGCGCATCGGCCAGGAGGGAATTGAGCATGGCAATCTTCAGGTTTGCCAGCCGGTTGGTCGCCTGCAACGCGAGCACGCTCTGTTGCAAGGCATTCGTGGCGGTCTGCAATGACTGCGCAAGCTGGTTCAAGCCGGTGATTTGCCCGGCTTGGGCGGTGAGGGTCTTCCGCAGTTGCGTGTCCTGCACATTCAGGACGAGGCACAAGGCGGCGAAGGCTGCGGCCAGCGCCCACGGCAACCAGGTCAGGGGGCTAAATTTTCGTTCCGGCAGGGAAACCAGTTTTTGTTCCGGCGCGACTTGGGCCAGAATTTTGGCGCGCAACTGCGGCGGCGGTTCCACTGACGGCACGGTGCCGGCAAGCGCCCCGGTGGCCGTGCTTAACCGGGCCACATACGCCTGCAACTCCGGGTCAGCGTGCAGCTTCTGCTTGAATTCGCGCGCCTCGGTCGCGTTCAGCGCCCCCAGCACATGCAACGAGGCCTGTTCTTCCATGCGCTCGTCCATCATAGAAGGCCCTCCAGTTGGTCGCGCAGCTTCAGCAGGCCGCGGCGGATGCGCGCCTTGATGGTGCCAAGGGGCTCGTTCAGTTTTTTGGAAATCTCATCCTGGGTCAGGCCAGAAAAATACGCCAGCTCAATGGCCCGGCGCTGTTCGGCGGGCAGACCGGTGATGGCGGATTGGATCAAGCTGGCCTTTTCGTGGCCATGAACGGTTTCATTGGCGGTATCGGCAATGTCGGCGGCCACGGCCTGTTCCGCCCCGGCTTCCTCCGCGAGGCGGGTGCGGCGTTGCGAGGCGCGGATGCGGTCAATGGCGCGGTTGCGAACCAGAATGGCCACCCAACTGGATGCCTTGCCAAGCTGGGGATTGAAGCGGCCGGCTTTTTCCCAAATTTGGACGAAGACTTCCTGCAGGACATCCTCAGCCTCCCCGGCGTCGTTGAGGATTTTAGAGGCGACGGAAAACATCAACGTGGCATGACGGTCGTAGAATTCCCCAAACGCCGCGCGATTACCGGCGGCGATTTGCCGCAGCAGTTCAATGTCGCGATCCTGGGCTTCCAACTCGTTCACAGGTTTGGTTAAAAAGGTCAAAGCGCCAGCCGGTCTGGCGTCCCAAAGGGACCAGACCGGCACAAATTTAGTTTGCGCGCATAAGCTCATAACAAAACCGGCAACCCGATACAAGTTGGCATCTTCAAGGGAACAACGCCCGGCGACGCCCGGCGGATGCAGAAAAGTTTTTGCATCCAAAGCCACGCGGCAGACGATTTAACCATGAAACGTGAACATGAATGACAACCGGCCAGCAAAAGGGGCGACCCAGCGCAATAATCTAGGTTCGTTCATCCGCTGGTTTGACTCCGACTACGGCAACGAGGACCTGGCCGCGATCCGCGCCAAGCCGGACAAGGTGGAACTCGTGCGCGTGCTGCCGTTTGTATTTCTGCACCTCGGCTGCCTCGGCGTGATCTGGGCCGGCTGGAGCTGGACGGCGGCGGCGGTGGCGGCGGCTTTGTATCTCGTGCGGATGTTCGCCATCACCGGTTTTTATCACCGCTATTTTTCGCACAAGACGTTTCACACATCGCGCGCGGCGCAATTTCTGTTCGCGCTGCTCGGCGCGACGGCGGTGCAGCGCGGTCCGCTGTGGTGGAGCTACCAGCACCGGCATCACCACAAACATTCCGACGAAGAAGAGGATGTTCACTCCCCGACCGTGCGCGGTTTCTGGTGGTCGCACATCGGCTGGATCACCAGCGGCAGAAATTTTCCGACGGACTACTCGCAGGTGCGAGACCTCGCGAAATTTCCCGAACTGGTTTTTTTGAACCGCTTTGATTCACTCGTGCCGTTCGGTTTTGCCATCGCGCTGTTCACGCTCGGCCATTTTCTGGGCACCTATTTTCCGGCGCTGGGCGTGACCGCGTGGCAGCTGCTGGTCTGGGGATTCTTCATCAGCACCACGGTTTTGTTTCACGCGACTTCCAGCATCAACTCGCTCGCGCACCTGCTCGGCAAACGCCGCTACGAAACCCAGGACAACAGCCGGAACAGCCTTTTGCTCGCACTCGTCACGCTCGGCGAAGGCTGGCACAACAATCATCACCGCTACATGACCGCCGCGCGCCAGGGTTTTTACTGGTGGGAAATTGACATTTCCTACTACCTGCTCAAGGTGCTGGCGTGGACCGGTCTCATCTGGAATTTAAAACCGGTTCCGCTGGCCGCCTATGAAAATGAACATCGAATTCGCACCCCAAGAAATATTCGCGCCAGCCATTCGCCACGCGCATGAAGCGGGTTGCCATCATCGGAACAGGGATCGCCGGTTTGGGGTGCGCCCATTTTCTGCACCGCCGATTCGACCTGACGCTTTACGAAAAAAACAACTACGCGGGCGGCCACTCGAATACGATTGCGGTGGCTGAAGAAAACCGCGCGGTGCCGATTGACACCGGCTTCATGGTATTTAACGAGGTGACATATCCAAATCTCACGCGGCTGTTCAAAAAGCTGGGCGTCGCCGTCAAGCCGACGAACATGTCCTTCAGCGTCCAGCATCGGCCGACCGGCTGGGAGTATTGCGGCTCCAGCCTAAACCACATTTTCGGCCAGCGGAAAAATTTGTTCCGCCCGCGCTTCTGGAAAATGATTTTGCAGATCAATCGATTCAACACCGAGGCGATGGAGGCTTTGGCCGCGCCGAAATATCAAAACCACACGCTCGGCGAATACGTCCGCGAACGAGCTTACGGCGATGATTTCCTCAATTTATATCTCGTGCCGATGAGCTCCGCCGTCTGGTCCACGCCGCCGGAATTGATGCTGGAATTTCCCGCCGTCGCGCTGCTGCGTTTTTTTCACAACCACGGCTTTCTCGGCCTGCACACGCAGCATCCGTGGCTCACGGTGGTCAACGGCGCCAAAGCCTACGTCGAAAAAATCACCGCGCCGTTCCGCGAAATGATTAAGTTAACATCCGGCGCGACGTCCGTTCGCCGCGAAGGCAACGGCGTGAAAGTCACCGATGTTTCCGGTCGCACGGAAAATTTCGACCAGGTCATTTTCGCGAGCCATGCGGACGAAACCTTGAAGCTGCTGGCCGAGGCCGACGGGCAAGAGCGCAAGCTGCTGGGCGAATTCAAATACCAGCCCAACTCCGCGCTGCTGCACACCGATGAGTCCGTGATGCCCAAAACCAAATTGTGCTGGTCGGCGTGGAATTACCGGATTGATTTTGGCGCGGACAAAAAAATCAGACCCGCGACGATTTATTGGATGAACCGCCTGCAGGGCGTTTCTGACCGCCGAAACTATTTCGTCTCCATCAACGGCGAAAACTCGGTGAATCCAAATAGCGTGCTCAAGCGTATTCAATATGAGCATCCGGTTTTCAGTCTTGGTGCCATCCGGGCGCAAACCGAATTGCCCAAACTAAACGAGCGCATGACCAACGTCTTTTTTTGCGGGAGTTATTTCCGCTACGGCTTTCACGAGGACGCCTTCACGTCCGCGCTCGATCTTTGCCGGCGGCTCACCGGCGAAAGGCTGTGGTCATGAATTCCTGCCTCTACGAAGGTTCCGTGATGCATCATCGGTTCACGCCGAAGGTTCACCATTTTCAGCACGACATTTTCATGTTTTACCTGGATTTGGATGAGCTGGATCTGGTGGCGAAGAAAATCTTCTCGTTCGGCCACAACCGCAAAAACCTTTACAGCTTCCGCGATGCCGACCACGAACCCGCCGGCGAAAATCCGCTCAAGGAACGGGTCCGGGAGTTTTTACGCCGGAACGGAATTGACCTCGGCCCGTTTGGCCGGGTGATGCTGCTCACGCTGCCGCGCGTTTTGGGGTACGGGTTCAATCCCATTTCCATTTACTACTGTTTTGATGAAGCGGGCGAACCGGTCGGTTCCGTTGCCGAAGTCGGCAACACGTTTCGCGAAATGAAATTGTTTCTGCTGCGGCGCGAAGAGCTGGAAGCCGGTGCGACCTTCAAAAAAATTGTGCCAAAACACTTTTACGTCTCGCCTTTTTCAGAATTAGATTTGAGCTTTGATTTCAAACTGAAAATTCCCGGCGACAAGCTGGACATCAAAATTGACGACTACGCCGGCGGAGAAAAGGTTTTGATCAGCACCCTCGCGGGCCGGCGGGCCGAATTGACCAACCGCAAGCTTACGTGGTTTACAGTCAAGTATCCGCTGGTCACGCTGAAAGTAATTCTTTTGATCCACTGGCACGCGCTGCGGCTCTGGCTCAAGCGCGTCCCGTTTTATCGCAAGGCCGAAAACGCCGCGCTGCAACGCGAGGTCTTGCGTCCCTACTCAACCCTGCCGGCGAGGACAAAATGAATCAAAGCAAAACCATTTCCGCTCAAGCGGAGCGCGGCCATGTGCGTAGCACCAGCCGCAGCACGCTACTCATTTCAAACCATGCTCGCATATCGCGCGCTGCGGCTGATCCTGCGGATACAGCCGCGCTCCGGCCAAAATCATTTTACGAACGCGTCGTCATGCAAACGCTGGAGCGGATGACGCTGGGCGGTCTGCAACTGGAATTGCCGGACGGCACCAAAAAAACCATCGGCCAGCCGGATGCGAAAATTTCCGCCAGCGTCCGCGTTTTGAACCGGGATTTCTTCAAACGCTGCGTCTTGTTTGGCGACATTGGTTTCGGCGAGGCCTTTGTGGATGGCGATTGGGACACCGACGACATCACCAAAGTCATTTCGTGGTTCATTTTGAATGTGGAAAATTCACCGGCGATGTCCGGCGCGCGCGGCAAAAAGGTGCTCATCAATCTGCTCGGCTGGCAGAACCGCCTCAGCCATTTGCTGCGGCCGAACAGTCTCAGCACCAGCCACCGCAACATTTCCGAGCATTACGATTTGGGCAACGAATTTTACAAATTGTTCCTCGACCCGACGATGACCTATTCGTCAGCGCTGTTTGATGAACAGGGCGGCGTCCCGGCAGAGCGCCGCCAACTTTCCGTAACGGATTCGACGGCGCTCGGCCGAGACGCCGCTACGCAAACATTGGAGGAAGCACAAATTGCCAAATACGACCGGCTCTGCCACCAGTTGAAACTCAAGGCCGGCGAACAGGTTTTGGAAATTGGCAGCGGCTGGGGCGGATTTAGTTTGCACGCGGCCAAAAATTACGGCGTGCGCATCACGACCGTCACGATTTCCGAGGAGCAGTTCAAATACGCCCGAGAACTTTTTCAGAAAGAAGGCCTGGCCGACCAGATTGAAATCAAGCTGCTGGATTATCGCCGGCTCACCGGCCAGTTCGACAAAATTGTTTCCATCGAAATGCTCGAAGCCGTCGGCGACGCGTATCTCGAAACGTATTTTGCCAAGTGCCATGAGGTATTGAAGCCGGGCGGTTTGCTTGCCTTGCAGATGATCACCTGTCCCGATTCGCGCTATGATTCGCTCCGCAAAAATGTGGACTGGATTCAAAAGCACATCTTTCCCGGCTCGCTGCTGCTCTCGGTTCATCGCGTCAACGAAGCGCTCCGCAAAACCGGCGATTTGTTTCTGCATGACTTAAAAGATCTCGGACTTTCCTACGCTGAAACGCTTAAGCGCTGGCGGGTCGCCTTCAATCAAAACGAAGCCGCCGTCCGCGCGCTGAAGTTTGACCGGCGCTTCATCCGCAAGTGGAATTACTACCTATCCTACTGCGAAGCCGCGTTCGCCAGGCGCAACATCAGCGTCGTGCAGGCCATTTACACGCGGCCGAACAATCCGACTTTGACAAACCTATGATCTGGATTCTGCGCATCGCCTTCGGCGGCGTCCTCGTGACCATGCTCTGGGCGACAAGCTGGGCAAGCTATCAGTGCGCGCTGTGGAAAACGCCGCAGGCGCTCGTCATGCATCCATGGTTCATCGCCACGCTGTTCGACTGCTACTTTGGTTTTCTGACCTTTTACGCCTGGGTAGCCTACAAGGAAACCGGCTGGCGCGCGCGCGCCGCGTGGCTTGCTGCGATCCTACTGCTCGGCAACATCGCCATGTCGAGCTATATGCTCATCACGCTGTTCCGCCTGCCGGCAAACGCGACGATCGAACAAGTTTTGCTCCGGCAAAGAAAATGAATCCAGATGCCATGCCGCCCGCCGCCCAATCATCGCGCCTGAAAAAATTCTGGCAGGAACGCGTTATGGCCCTGATCAAGGCGCAGTTCACGCAGGGCTTCACGCCGCAAAAGATTTCGCTGACCGTCACTTTGGGCGTGACGCTGGGCATTTTCCCGATATTCGGAGCGACGACCACGCTGTGCGCGCTGGCGGGGTTTTGGCTCAAGCTCAACCAGCCCGTCATACAACTCGTCAACTATCTGGTTTCCCCGCTGCAACTGGCCCTGATTTTGGTTTTCGTCCGCATTGGCGAATGGATCATGCGGTCCCCGCGCGTGGGTTTTTCCATACCCGAACTATTCCGCAAGTTCCACGAATCCCCCGCGAATTTTTTTCGCGAGTTCGGCCTGACGGGCTTGCACGGCATCATTGCGTGGCTCGTCCTGGCGCCATTTTTCGCGGCGCTGATTTATTTTCTGCTGCTGCCGCCGCTGAAGAGGCTGGCCGTAATAAAACGATAAAATGCTGACCCAATTTTTCAACGCCCTTTGGCCGGTGGCTATTTTTGCCATGGTGCTGATGCTTGTGATATGGTGGCTCGCGCTGCGGATCAACAACCTCGGCATTGTGGATATCGCCTGGTCGGCAGCCTTCGCGCCGGCGGCGGTTTTTTGCGCCGCGGCCACGCACGGCGATCCGGCGCGGCGCTGGCTCATTGCCGGCATGGCGACGCTCTGGAGCCTGCGGCTGGGAACGCATTTGTATATTCGCGTCGTCGGCCAGCATCCGCACGAAGACGTGCGCTATGCGCAAATGCGGGTGAAATGGGGCGCACATCTGAAATCAAAGGTGCTGATTTTCTTTGAGCTACAAGCCGTTTTGATTGGGCTATTATCCACGCCATTTTTAATCGCGTGCCTGAATCCGCGTCCGGGCATTTCCATTTTGGAATGGGCGGGCGTTGCGGTGTGGGCGGTGGCGATGGCCGGGGAAAGCCTGGCAGACTGGCAGTTGAAACAATTCCGGATGCGTCCTGAAAACAGAGGCAAAATTTGCCAGGGCGGTTTGTGGAATTACTCGCGACATCCGAATTATTTTTTCGAGTGGCTGGTGTGGGTGGGATTTTTCCTGTTCGCCTGGGACTCGCCCGGCGGTTGCTACACCGTGCTGTGTCCGGGGCTGATGCTTTTCTTTTTGCTGCGCGTCACCGGCATTCCGCTGACCGAGGAACTTTCCGTGAAAAGCAAGGGCGACGCGTATCGCGAATACCAGCGCACCACCAGCGCATTCGTGCCGTGGTTTAAGCAAGCCGCAAAATGAAGAAGATCAACTTGCCAACTAATAAAAGCTTTGCCAAGCCGCGAGGTTTTGGAGTGCCCAGCCCCCGGTCGCATTTCAACGCACGCCAGCATACCCAAAGCGCCAGGGCTGGCGCAGTCCACGACGCTGGCGCGCATCATGGACACGACCCACTATCATCCTGACCTATGAACACTGAACAAACCCTGACGTTCAAGCCGGTGCTCGAAACCAATCACCTGGCGCGGCCGAAGCCGACGCTGCGGCTGGACCGGTTGCTGGAAAAAAACCGACTGCCGGACTGGCTTATCCGCCTGGGCATCCGGCGGCTGCTGCGGGAGCGGCTGCGCGAGGAAAATCAGGGCAGCGCCGGCGCGCAACAGGCGCATCTGCTCAAGCTCGTTGAAGCGCTGAAGCAAAGCCCCATCGCCATCGAGACGAAAGCCGCGAACGAACAGCATTACGAGGTGCCGACGCAGTTTTATCAACTTTGCCTCGGCGCGCGGTTGAAATACAGCGGAGCCTTATGGCCGGCGGGCGTGAACACGCTGGATGCCGCCGAAGAAACGATGCTCAAGCTGACCGGCAAGCGCGCGCGGCTCGCGGACGGTCAAAACATATTAGAACTCGGCTGCGGCTGGGGTTCGCTGTCGCTATGGATGGCGGAACAATATCCGAACGCGCGCATCACCGGCGTTTCCAATTCCGCGACGCAGAAGCAGCACATTGATGCCGAGGGGCAGAAGCGCGGGCTGAAAAACTTGCGCATTATCACCTGCGACATGAACCAGTTCGACACGGCCGAAAAATTCGACCGCGTGGTCTCCGTGGAAATGTTCGAGCACATGAAAAACTATGAGCAGCTCCTGGCGAACATTTCCCGCTGGCTCAAGCCGGACGGGAAATTATTCGTCCACATTTTCACGCACAAGGAATATGCCTATCATTTCGTTGCGCGCGACGAGTCCGACTGGATGGCGCGGTATTTTTTCACCGGCGGCATCATGCCGAGCGACGATCTGCTGCGGTATTTTCAGAAAGATTTGAGCATCGAAAATCATTGGCGCGTCAACGGCACGCATTATCAAAAAACCGCCGAAGCGTGGCTAGCGAACATGGACGCGCACGAAGCTGAAATCCGCCCGCTGTTCGCCCAAACTTACGGCGCGGAAAACGAAACGCGCTGGTGGGTCTATTGGCGCGTGTTTTACATGGCCTGCGCGGAGCTCTGGGGCTTTCGCAACGGCGAGGAATGGCTGGTCTCGCACTATTTGTTTCGCAACCAGCGCGCTTAATTTTTTGATCATGAAGGCGGCAAAGAATAGCATCAAATCCGCCCGCTGGGTTTGCTCAATCCCGGGGGTTGCGCTCGGGTGCCTGATCTTTTTTGCGGGCAACATCCTGGCGGAAGATTATGCCTTCAGCAATTCGCTGGCGCAGGCCGCGCTCGCCGAAAAGCGCGGCGATATGCCGACAGCGATCAGACTTTTTACCGAAGCCGAACGACGGGAGTCCGCCAACGCAGCCGGCTTGTGCTTGCTGGCACGGCGCTATTGTGATTTGACGTACTTGACGAATTCGACCGCCACGCACAAGGAATTGGTCGGCCGCGCGCTGGCGTGCGCGCTGCAGGCGGTCAAAGTGGATTCCAACAACGCCACGGCGCACGCCTGCGTGGCCGTTTGCTACGCCAAAAGCTGCGCCGATGCGGACATCAAAACCCGGCTGGCATACTCGCGCCGGTTCAAGCTGGAGGCCGAGAAAACCATCGCGCTCGATCCGACGCAGGACGTCGCGTATTATCTGCTGGGGCGCTGGCATTATGGCGTGGCCAACATGGGGCTGGTTTCCTGGGCGCTCGTGAAAGTCGTTTATGGCGGAATGCCGGAAGCGAGCAATGCGGAAGCCATCGCCAATTTCAAAAAGGCCATTGCGCTGGCACCGAACCGAATCATGCATCACGCCGGCCTGGCGATGGTCTATGACGCCACCGGCGAAATGAAGCTGGAGATCGCCGAATTGGAAAAATGCCGGGCGCTAAAACCCACCGTCCCTGAAGACCAGGACGCGCAACGCGACGCGGAGAAAAAGCTGGCCGAGCTTCGCCAATAATATATTCCGCCCATGAAGTGTTTCACCCGGGTCAGTTTCGTCAGCGCAGCGATTTTAATTTGCGCTTTTTTGAACGGCTGCGCCTCGCATCTGCCTTTCAGCGTCAAAGTCCAGCGGAACCTCGAATACGCGCAAGCCGGCGGCCAATCCCTGCGGCTGGATATTTATGCGCCGCGCCAGCCGGCGGGCAAACTGCCGGTGGTGGTCTGGATTCACGGCGGCGCGTGGAACAGCGGCAGCAAGGATTATTGTCCGATAGGATTCATGGCGGCGCAAAACCTGGCGATTGTGAGCATGGATTACCGGCTCGACACCGTCGCGCCGTTTCCCGCGCAACTTTACGACTGCAAGGCCGTCATCCGCTGGCTGCGCGCCAACGCGGAGAAATTCAACCTCGACAAAAATCACATCGGTATTTTCGGCGCTTCAGCCGGCGGCCAGCTGGCCTTGCTACTGGCGACGACCGCCGACCAGCCGCAGCTTGAAGGCGAGGTTGGCGGCAACCTCAATTTTTCCAGCCGGGTGCAATGCGTCTGCGCATTTTATCCGCCGACGGATTTGAACCGGCTGGTGACCGATCCGAAAATCCGCGCCAATGCCAACGGCGAGGTGGCCAAACTGATCGGCGGGGCGGTGGCGCAAAATGTGGACAAAGCCATCGCCGCCAGCCCGCTGACGCATGTGGATAAGAATTGCGCGCCGGTTTTTCTCCTGCACGGCGGCGCGGACACGCTGGTGCCGCCCGAACAAAGCCGGATTTTTTACGCCGCGCTCCAGCGGGCCGGCGTGGAAGCGCAGCTGGAAATCATTCCCAAGAAAGGCCACGGCATCATCGCGCCACCGCCGGTGGCGGCAAAGATTTTTCAATTCTTCAACCAGCATCTCGGCCGGCGATGAAGGGGGTTTGCGGGCCAAACACGATTCCATTTCGGCGGCGCAAGAAATGAAAATCGCGGGTGGATTTGTGGCGGCGGATGAGGCATCTTGGCGGCGACACCAGCAATTGAGGAATAATTATGTCGCAAGCCATCATGGATCCGGAAAAGGTGCGGCGGTTCGCCGAGGAACTGCAGCGCTTCAACAGCGAGATTGAAAACCGCATGGTGATGCTGCACGCGCGGTTTGCGGCGCTGGGCGACACCTGGTCGGATCAGGAGCATGAAAAATTTTCCGAGGAGTTCAAGCAGGCGCTGAAGGCGCTGAAAAAATTCACCGAACTATCCAAGGAGCACACGCCGTTTCTGCTGCGCAAGGCCCAGCGCATCGAGGAGTATCTTAACCAGCGTTGAACATGGCCGGCCAAGCGCAGATCACTTCGGTTGAAGCCATGGAAGCATTCCGGGCGGACCTCGTTGTGTATCTCGCGCAGATGAAACCGGTGCTGGACGAGGTCACGAGCGAGGTGCTGCACACGCGCGCGTGGCTGCAGGATGACCGGCGGCGGCATTGGCAGCAGGAGCTGCGCGTGCGCGGCCGGCGGCTGGAGGAGGCCAAGCAGGAACTGTTCAACGTCTCGTTGTCCAAGAACAATGAGGCCGGCAGTTTTCAGCAGATGGCCGTGCAGCGGGCGCAACGCGAAGTGCGGGCGGTGGAGGACAAGCTGGCGGTCATCAAAAAGTGGGAACGGGAACTGGAAGACCGGTCCGCGCCGCTGGTGAAGCAGATGGAACAACTGCACGGTTTTCTGACCGTTGAAATGGCGCGGTCGGTTGCCTATCTTGAGCTGGCACTCAGGGCGCTGGACGCCTACCAAAGCGTGGCGGCGCCGCCCGCGGCGGAAAAGACCGAGGAACCAAAATGAATTTGAGTGGAAACAAAGGCCGGCTCGTCGGGCTGACGCGGGATATTTCGCTTCGCTGGGCGGACACGCGGGCCCATTGGCGCGACGCCAAGAGCGAGGAGTTTGACCGCCGGTTCATGGTGGAACTTTCAGCGAGCGTCGGCCGGACGGTGCTCATTCTGGAAAAACTGGAGGAGCTGTTGAAAAAAGTGAGGAGCGACTGTGAATAGCCTGCGCGGGGTCAAGGAAATGCTCGCATTGCTGGAAGCGTTGAAGCAGAACGTCCGCGAATTTGCCGCGCGCGAGGAAAAAATGGGAAGCGAATTTCGGAGCCAGACCGCCGCCGAGCTGCGGGATTTTGCCGGCCGGAATCAGACGCAGGAAGCCGCCGCCATGGCGCAGGAAATGAACCTGGCCGAGGATCAAAAAAGGGAAACGGATCAATTCCGAGCCCGGTTTGATCGGCGCAAGGCCTGGATCAACACCGCGCATGCCGCCGTCAGCCGGCAGGTGCTGAACTTGATCGGCGAGCAGGACGCCCAATGGAAAGACCGCACGCACCAGGGCGTACAGGCGGCGGAAATCCGGCGCGATGAGGCGCTGGCCAACGCCGCCGCCGCCTACGAAAATTATCAACAGCACCTGTCCGAAGCCGGGAATGTCTGGAGCCAGCTGGACGCGGCGGCGCGCAGCGCGTTTGGCGGCTACGGCAAATTCCGGCGGCGGCTGGCGGGGGATCGGACCGGGCCGGCGGAGCCGGAGGTTTCCGGAGACCAAAATGCGCTGTTCACGAACCTGCAAAAGACCCAGGAAAAAATCGCCGGCGACCTGGCGCGCTTTGGAAAACTGCCGCTGCCGAAAATTTTCAGATTTCTTCCCATCGGGCTGCTGGCGGGGCTGTTGCTCGCCGTCGCGGCGGCGGATCCGGTGCTGGCGCATTTCGGAAAAAATCTAATTTCCCATGGGGAAGCCGGCGGGGCGTTGGCGGCATTGGCGCTGGTCGTGGTGATTTACATTTTTGGCGGCCGCGCCGCCGAACCGCTGGCGACCACGATGGCCGGCGATCTCGCCAAGGCGCGGCGGCTGTTTGATGCCTGCCTGGAACAATCCGCCGCGCATTGGCAAGCGGAACAGGAGCGGATCAAAAGCGAATTCGAGGAAACCAAGCGCGCGATCAACCAAGAATGGCGGCAGGCGGTCAAGGGCATCAGCAGCCTGCGCGGCGAGCAGCCGGCGGTGGTGGCCGAAAAGGCGGCCCGCCTCGGGCAGAAAAACGACCAGTGGTATCTCAAGGAAATCGGGCAGATTCAACAGCGCCACGACCAAGTCCGGGCGCAACTAAAAGCAGCGGACCACGAGCAGGTTCAACGGCTCGCCGAGGCGCATAAAGCCAGGATGACGCAGATCGAAGGCGAGCAACAACGACGCTGGCAGGAACTGGAGACGGACTGGAAAAACTGTCTGCAGCCGCTAGCTGAGCAGTTGCGCGAAACCAATGATGCCGCCGAAAAACTTTGCCCGGCCTGGGAAGCGCCGGCGTGGAAAAACTGGACGCCGCCAAGCCATTTTCAAAACGCCGCGAAATTTGGAAAATTGGAGGCAGGCGTGGAGAAATTCGTCGGCGCCTTGCCGAAAGATCCGCGCTTGAAATGGTTCGGGCCGGCCACCCTTTCCGCGCCATTGTCGCTCATCTGCCCGGCGCAAGGCTCCATTTTATTCGAGTCCGGCAAGACCGCCGGCGACGAGGCGTTTGGCGCGATCAACAACATCATTTTCCGGCTGCTGGCCACCACGCCGCCGGGCAAATTGAGTTTCACGATTTTCGACCCGGTCGGCCTCGGCCAGAATTTCGCCGCGCTGACGCACCTGACGGATTACGACGAGAGCAGCATTAACAGCCGCATCTGGACGCAGTCGGCGCAGTTCGAGGAAAAGCTCGCGGAGCTGAACGAGCACATGGAAAAAATCATCCAGATGTATCTGCGCAACGAATACGCAACCATCGCGGATTACAACGCGCAGGCCGGCAGCGTGGCGGAGAAATATCATTTCCTGGTCATCGCGTCGTTTCCGGTGAATTTCAGCGAAACCGCCGCGCGCCGGCTGCGCAACATCGCCGCCAACGGCGCGCGCTGCGGCGTTTACACGCTCATCCATTGGGATCAGCGCAGCCCGCTGCCGCAGGAATTCGTGCCCGACGAGCTGCGCCAGAACAGCGTGTGCCTCATCCGGACGGACAACGGTTTTGAATTGTCCGAATGGCGCGCGCCGGGAGTGAAATTGATGCTGGACGCCCCGCCGTCGCCGGAATTCGCCACCGATTTTCTGCATCAAATCGGGGAGCGCAGCAAAAATTCCAACCGGGTGGAGGTGCCGTTCGAGCAGGTGGCCCCGGCGGAAACGGACGTATGGACCGAGGAAACCACCGAGCTGCTGCGGGTGCCGATCGGGCGTTCCGGCGCGACGAAGCTGCAATATCTGGAAATTGGCAGCGGCACGCGCCAGCACGCGCTGCTCGCGGGCAAAACCGGTTCCGGCAAATCCACCCTGTTCCACGTCATCATCACCAACCTCGCGCTGCGGTGCAGCCCGGAACAGGTGGAATTTTACCTCGTGGATTTCAAGAAGGGCGTCGAGTTCAAATGCTACGGCAGCCGCCGCCTGCCGCACGCGCGCGTCGTGGCCGTGGAGAGCGACCGCGAATTCGGCTTGAGCGTCTTGCAGCGCGTGGATGACGAGTTGCGCCGGCGCGGCGATCTGTTCCGCAAGATCGGGGCGCAGGATCTGGCGGGCTACAAGCGCGCCGGCGGCACGGAAGCCATGCCGCGCTCACTGCTGATGATTGACGAGTTTCAGGAATTTTTCACCGAGGAAGACCGCGTTTCGCAGGGTGCGGCGGTATTGCTGGACCGCATCGTCCGGCAGGGCCGCGCGTTTGGGATTCACGTCATCCTCGGCTCGCAGACGCTCGGCGGCGCTTACACGCTGGCCCGCGCGACCATCGGGCAGATGGTCATTCGCATCGCGCTCCAATGCAACGAGGCCGACGCCTATCTCATCATGGACCAGGATAATCCCGCGCCGCGCCTGCTCTCGCGGCCCGGCGAAGGCATTTACAACGATGCGGCCGGGGCCATTGAAGGCAACAGCCCGTTCCAAGCCGTCTGGCTCTCCGACAAAACGCGCGACAGCTGGCTGGCCAAAATCCGTGAACGCGCCGACCACAATCCGAATCAATATCCCGGCCCGATTGTGTTTGAAGGCAACGCGCCGGCGGATGTGCGGGAAAATTTTTCATTGCGCACAGCGCTGCAAAAGGTCCCGGGGCAAATTCCGGCGGCGGCCAGCATCTGGCTGGGCGCGCCGAACTCGATCAAAGGCCCCACGGAAGCAACTTTTCGGCGGCAGAGCGGCGGCAATTTGCTGGTCGTTGGCCAAAGCGAGGAGCGCACGGGCACCCTATTGTCCGTCGCGCTGGTTTCGCTGGCGGCGCAATATCCGAAAGCGGCCGCGCGGTTTGTGGTGCTGGACAGCACGCCGCCGGGATTTCCGCAGCGCGAATTTTTGCAGAGCGTCATCCGGGCGCTGCCGCAGGAAGTCGGGCAGGGCAGCAATAGCAACCTGGCCGAAGTGATGACCGGGCTGGCGGAGGAATTAAAGCGCCGCGCGGAAAATGAATCCGCCGGGCCGGAAATTTTCCTGCTGATTCAAGGGCTGCAAAATTTCAAGAAGCTGCGGCAGGAGGATGAGTTCAGTTATGCCAGCAGCAGCGGCGAGGCGCCGAATCCCGCCGCCATTTTGCTGAACCTGATCACCGAAGGCTCGGCGCGCGGCATCCACGTGATCGCCACGTGCGACACTTACAACAACGTCAGCCGCTCTCTGGGCCGGAAAACCTTGAGCGAATTTGAAATGCGCGTGGTGTTCCAGATGAGCGCGAGCGACTCGGCCAGCTTGATTGACTCGCCCGGGGCCGCGACGCTCGGCCTGCATCGCGCGCTGTATTATAATGATCGCGAAGGCAGCTTGGAAACGTTCCGGCCGTATGCGCAGCCGGGCGGTGACTGGGTGGAGAAAGTTGCCCGACAACTAGGCAACGTATCCGTTTGAAAGCGGGCAACGTCCGGCCTGGTCATTGCCCAAAGTCGGGCTGGTTGCTGGCATGATCGAAAGTGAAACGCGCTCCCCTCAGAAGGTGACTCTCTTCCCTGAACAGGAAACCCGCTCCCTTCAGCAGGAAACGCTCTTCCCTCGGAGTAAAATTGGCAAATATACACATGACGCTTTGCCGCTAACGTAGAAAGCCAGCCAAGGCGGGGCGGGTGTTGGGCAGGGCAGCTTCGCGGACGAGGTTGCCCGCAACATCCAGCACGCAGACGTGATGTTGCCGATCACCGAGATCTAAGCCGAGGGTGAACCCGCGGACGACAGCAGGCGTGCAGGTGGAAACAATGGACGGAGCGGGACGGTTTTTATTAATGGTGGTTTTCATAGGCATACTTTATCACCAACGCGTCATTGCGTCAGTGGTCACAACTCGTTCACAATCTCACAGGTTCTGTTCACTCAGATACACTGCACCATCAAGATGCTCTACTTCTTCGATCTTTCCAAGTGGCACATGTGCCGGATCGAAGATCCATACGTAAGCATAGTGTGCGTGTGAACCGAAGCGAACCACGACATGGGCGGGAAGGGCACGAAGCATCTCCTGATCCGCACGAAGCCAAGAATCTCTCTTGTCTGGAGTCAGCAGGGAATCCAGTTTGGTGATCGCAGTACAGTTAGTCTCCCAATCTGCCCCCGCTTGAAAATTACTCAGGACAAACTTCGCTTCCTTTTCTAAAGCATCTGCCCCACCCGCGTCTCTTATTGCAGCTTCTGCTTTCTGCTTCAGGTCGCTATGCGACAGCGGACGTTCTTCTATAGAGCAGCTCACAAGAAACATGGAAGCCATTAAAACAACTATTGCCAAGATATTTGAGGCTGTTGCTTTCATAAAATGCTCGATGTGGCCTAGCCAGTATGGCTGGCAATGAAAGTGAATAAGGTGTCTGCTCTCCGAGTTAAACGTGGGTTGCACCGCGTGAACGGTGCCGAGCCACAGATTGTGAGACTCACGCCCCAGACAACCGACATTAGGAAAACAGACGCCATGACGAAATACATACTGCGCCAACCGAAACCTGTCCAGCCGCAAAAATCAAGCCGTTCACCCCGCCCCAAACCCATCTCGTGGCTGCCTTGGGTAGCCACAATTAAGCCGGAGCGCTTCGTTGGTTGGACGTTAAACGGAAAAGCATACTTTTCCGGCAGGAATGCTTTTTATCAGTTGACCTATCGGGCTTGATAGGTGTTAGGCCACTGGTCAATCATACTCATTTCATCTGCTCGATAAGCTTCCAATCATTCGAGTCAACGCAAAATAATCTCTCTGACCGAGGCTCATACGCATAAACAGGTGCGCCGGTCTTGTTAATAATATAAATCTCTCTTTCGGGAGTCGAACGGATTACTTGCTCGAACAAAGTCTTCTGTGTGCCGTTCGTCAAATATGGCAACAGGTCTCGCTTCGTAAGCCACGCATCTACTCCTTTGTGCGCATCTATCCACTGTGCCTTTGCTACCTCCAAATACATCAAATTGCCGTGGATGCCGGGGCCGCTGTATGACTTCGCGGCAGATAGCGCAGGCAAAATCATCGCGGCGACTAGCACCAATCCAAGCACCACGATGATGAGTATGACGTGCCATTTTTTCATAAGCGCGAAGTGGCCTAGACAGTATGGCTGGCGATGAAAGTGAATAAGGTGTCTGCTCTCTGGCGCAAACATTGGTGCTGTGACTTATTCATTCGAAATGCTTTTTATCTGTTGACCTATCGGGCTTGATAGGGGTTAGACGGCAGAATCATAGTCTCGGAAATGCCATCGCAAATAAAATGGCTGCGGTCAATGTCAGCCAGCCGATGTTAGCCAAATATCGTGCCGACCGCCTCAATATAAACGAGACGACAAAGAGACAAACAAATGATGCCGGCCAAACAATCTGCGCTGCCGCGTTTATGTGTTCAGGATGGAATGGCGAATCAGTGCGAAAAATGACCACTATAGATGCCACGAACAGCGCCTCAAAAATCCAAAACAAAACGACGAAAAAATCTCGGTGCCGGTCTGTAAATAGTGTGCGCATGCCGCCTAACAGGTCTTCGGTCGCGTAAAGTGGGGATATGCCATTTTGCCTGTGACCAGGTTTTGGTTGGGTTTGCAGCGGTGTTGCTTGGACATTGTTTGTTTATGGTTTCCAAAGCGTTCCCGGCAAAGGCTGCGTTCGGGATTGAAACCTCAAGTCCACGTTGCTTTGCAAGTTTCCTTTTGAATAAGCAGCCGGTGCCGCAAATTTATTTTTTGATTGGTGGGCTTCCATTTGTGTTTTGGTTTTCCCGCGTGAGGCATGGTTCTACGCCCCACGTGGGAAGTTGACAAGCCTTATTTCGGTCGCATGGGCTTAACTGCCGACGGTGGTGCTCACCGGGCTGCTCCAGTGGCCCACTTGCACGTCGTCCACGCGGTAGATGGCTTTGTAGGTCCAGATGGCTTTGCCGGCGGGAAAGGGCTGCGTATCGGTGTAGCCGGGTGTGGTGTCTATGGTCAGCAGTCCATAGCCTTTGCCGTCGCCGCGATCGACCTGGATTTCGCAACTGTCCAAATACGCCACGTGGCCGCCCCAGCCCCAGGCCACATCCACATGATTGCCGGATACGGCGGCGTCAATGGTGGGTTGCACGGTGGTCAGGTCGGGACCGGTCTGGACGCTGCCAATGATGCCGAGGTTGGTGGCGATGGTGTCGGTGCATTTGCCGCTGTCCTTGATGAGCTGGACGAGGGCGAAGATGCGGGTGAGCGCGCCGGGGGCCACGGCCACGACGCCGGTGGGCAGGGCGGGCGGGGTGAACACGGGCAGGGTTTGCGCGGCGGTGCCGGTGCCGGTCTGGGCTTCCTCGGCGGCGTCGGTGCCGGATTGCGCCCAAGTGCGCAGCGCGGGCAGCCAGGTTTGCAGGATATAAATAATCCAGCCGCAATCGGCCCCGGCGGCGGTGGCCTGTGCGGCGGTCAGGCCCAGAAGGGTGGCATACCCGGGAAGTTTGTTGCTGAAGTTTCCCATCCAGAGGATTTGATCGCCTCGGCGGATGGGATAGTAGGTGTTTCTTTTCATTTTTTTGTGTTTTGTTTTGTTAGTGTTGACGGACATGGGCGGCACGTAGCCGGGATCACCGGGTTCGAGCAAATAGGCGGGGGACGCCCACCTAAGATTGGGGTCGTCCCATTTGAGACCGGAGTCGAAACAGGCGATTTTCACTTTTGAAAAGGGGTGAAGCGGGTTTTTGCCGCCGGACCGTCTTTTGGCGCAAATAGCTGGTTTTTAGCGGCATGGGGCGAAACAGTTGCCGCGAGGAGCGCGCCACTTTTGCCAAGTGGCGAAACTTTTGCGAAAAGTGGCGCAACACTTATGCCGAGGGGTGGCATTTTTGTGCCGAGGGGCGGCTGAAACACCGCAGGTGGTGCAACTTTTTTGAAAAGGGGTGCAACCCTTGCGGCGAGGGGTGCGCCCCTTTTGGAAAAAGTGGCTTCATCCGGCGTAAAAAGTGCGCCACCTGACAAAAGTGGCGCGCCACTTGGGACAAGTGTTGCGCCACTTGGCGCAAGGGGTGAGACGTTTGGGAGAAAAGTTTTAGCACTTGGCGCGGGGGCGCTGCGGGTCGGGTCAAGTGCGCTGTCACCTGAGGAAATGAGGAAGCGGAAAGAGGTTTGGGTGGTGCCGGGAAGCGGGCCTATGTCAGCCCATAGGGAATCCTTGGCATCCGACCGGGATGTCAACTTTGCGTATTTACCACCTGACCAGATACGCTGCATAAACCTATGGCCGGTTAAACCAAGACTTATGAAGGGTGACAAGTCAAAATCAAAGAAAGACAACGAATCGAACCATTTTGCCAAAAAAGGGTGAGGGTGTTTTCTAAATTTGAGGTTGCGGCTGGCAAAAAATCCCCCGGCAGGGCAGCGGCAGGATGCCGCCTGCGCGGGCAGTGCCGCAGCCTTGACGCGAGCTGATTGAAATCACACCATGTTGGAACCAGCGGGCATGGAATTTCCAATGTCCGGCAAACTGAAACTCGTTCGGCAAGGAGTTTGCTTAACCATGATCCAAGTATGCAAAGCGACAAATTAACAACCAGTCAAGTCTGGTTGAAAATGTTCATTTGCCTAAATTTGCTTGGAAACCGGCGGGTTTCAGGCGGTAATTTAATCAGAAAACCGTTCGCTGAAGTGTTGTAAAATGGCCACCAAGACTAAATCGCCGCCACGGGCGCGGATGTTACAAGGTTACGACCCGGAAATTTTTTTTGACGAGATGCTCGCCGCCGGCAGCGGGGAGATGCGCGCCCATTATGCGCGCTTTCACGAGCTGTTCCAGTCGCTCACGCTGGCGGAGTTCGAGCACAAGTGCCAGTCGGTGGACCTGGCGTTTCTGCGGCAGGGCATCACCTTCAATGTCTATGGCGACTCGGCGGGCACGGAGAAGATTTTCCCGTTCGACCTGCTGCCGCGCATCATTCCGGCGAAGGAATGGGAATATCTGGAGCGCGGCCTGGTGCAGCGCATCACGGCGCTGAATCTGTTTCTGCACGATCTTTACCACGAGCAGAAAATCTTGAAGGACGGCATCATCCCGCCGTTTTACATTTTGTCGGGCAAACATTTTCGGCGCGAATTCGTCAATTTCAACGTGCCAAGGGATATTTACATCCACGTCTGCGGCACGGATCTGATCCGCGATGACAAGGGCAATTACCTGGTGCTGGAAGACAACGGGCGCTGTCCGAGCGGCGTGAGCTACGTTTTGGAAAACCGGCGCGCGATGAAGCGGACGTTTCCGCAGATGTTCGAGAGCGTGGGGGTGCGGCCGGTGGAGGATTATCCGCGCGAGCTGCTGCGGATGCTGCATTACATCGCGCCGGCCGGCGTGTCCGATCCGACGGTGGTGCTGCTCACGCCGGGCGCGGCCAACTCGGCTTACTTCGAGCACACGTATCTCGCGCGGCAGATGGGCATTGAAATTGTCGAGGGCCGCGATCTGTTGGTGCGCGACGCGCGGGTGTTCATGCGCACGACGAAAGGCCTGCAGCCGGTGCACGTCATTTACCGCCGGCTGGATGATGATTTTCTGGACCCGACGGTGTTCCGCCGCGATTCGATGCTGGGCGTGCCGGGGCTCGTGAATGCCTACCGTTCCGGCAATGTTTCGCTCGCGAATTCCATCGGCACGGGCATTGCCGACGACAAGGTGATGTATCACTTCGTGCCGAAGATGATCAAATACTATCTCGATCAGGAGCCGATCATTCCGAACGTGGCGACGTATCTGGCGAATGAGGAGTCCGACAAAAAATACATTCTGGACAACATGGAAAACCTGGTCGTGAAGGCGGCCAATGAATCCGGCGGCTACGGCATGTTGATCGGCCCGAAGGCGACGAAAGAGGAAATCGCCGAGTTCCGCAAAAAAGTGGAGGCCGAGCCGCGCAATTACATTGCGCAGCCAACGATTTCGCTGTCACGCCACCCAACGCACGTGGCGGACGGTTTGTTTGAAGGCCGGCACATTGATTTGCGGCCTTACATCATTTCCGGGGAAAAAACGGTCATCGTGCCCGGCGGCCTCACGCGCGTCGCGCTGCGCAAAGGCTCGCTGGTGGTCAACTCGTCGCAGGGCGGCGGCAGCAAGGACACCTGGGTGTTGTATGGCGACGAATAAATCAAAGCAATGCGGAGTGCGGAGTGCGGAGTGCGGATTCAATTATCGCACCCCACCGCAATTGCTTTTCCAATCCGAAATCCGAAATTCGAAATCCGAAATTGCAACATGTTAAGCCGCGTCGCCAACTCATTATACTGGATGTCGCGTTACATTGAGCGCGCCGAGAACATCGCGCGCATCGTGGACGTGAATTTGCAACTGCTTCTGGACCTGCGCAACCTCGACGAGGTGCGCCTCGCCAAGCACTGGCTGCCCATCGTGCAGACCACCGGCGATGAGGATCAATTCTTCGCGCTGCACAAGAAGGCCACCGCGCAGAACGTCACGGAGTTCCTCGTGTTCCAACTGGACAATCCGAACTCGATCATCTCCTCGATTTGTTCGGCGCGGGAAAATGCCCGCATGGTGCGCGACCAGATCACGGTGGAATTGTGGGAGGAACTGAACCGGCTTTACTGGTTTGTGCGCACGCCGGAGGCGCGGCAGGTGTGGAAGGAAAGCCCCAGCGAATTTTTCCAGCAGATCAAGGCGAGCTCCCTGCACATCATCGGACTGGCCTACGCCACGCTGATCCACAACGAAGGCTGGTGGTTTGCGCAGGCGGGCAAATTCATCGAGCGGGCCGACAAGACCTCGCGCATTCTCGATCTGCGCTATGAAACCCTGCCGGCCAAAGGCGTGCCGGAAACCGTCAGCCAGACGGATGCGCTCGAATGGTCGGCCATCCTGCGCTCGTGCAGCGCCTGGGACGCCTACAAGACCATCCACGGCGCGGAAGTCAGCCCGCGGCTCGTCGCGGAGTTTCTGCTGCTCAACGAGGATTTTCCGCGCTCGGTCCGTTTCTGTGTCGGCGAACTCAACAACGCGCTGCGGCACATCTCGGGCGTGGCCGAGGGGAAATTCTGCAACGACGCGGAAAAGCTGGCGGGCCGCCTGATCGCGGAACTCCAGTTCAGCACCATTGACGAAATTTTTGAAGGCGGGCTGCACGACTATCTGGACAAGCTGCAGGGCAAGCTCAATGACATCGGCGCGGCGCTGTTCAACGCCTACATATTCCAAAATTTCAACAATTTGGAAGATGAAATCATGGTGCAGCAGGAGGAGCAGCAACAACAGTTCCGAACACTTCATAACCCATGAAACGCATTGGCATACTCACGGCCGGCGGCGACACGCCGGCGCTCAACGCCACGATTCACGGCGCGGTGACGCGCGCGAACCAGCTCAAGGTCGAAATCGTCGGCCTGATCAAAGGCTTCAACTGCCTGTTCAACCCGCGCGTGCCGCACGTCCAGCTCAATCCGCTCTACCAGAACATTCCCGAACTGGACCCGACGAAAGGCGGCACGCTCATCGGCTCGTCGCGCGATTTTGTGGATCCGGAAAAAAAGGCCGATCTGGACCTGGTTGAATCGCGCTTGCGAAAGCTGGGCATTGAAGGGCTGATCTGCGTCGGCGGCGACGGCACGTTGAACGGCTTGCAGCCGCTGGCGGAACGGCTGCCGACGGTGCTTTCGCCCAAGACGATTGACAATGACCTGGGCCTGAATTACCCGAGCGAGCCGGATGAATATGTGCGCGTCAATGATGCATCCGCCAAGGGCGGTTTCCGGTACAAACGCGCGGAGTCGCACGCGCAATTTGACCTGAACAGCATTGTAAATTACGCCACGCCGGGCTATGCCACCGCGGTATTTGTCTCCGCGCAGGGCGTTGAACGCATCCGCACCACGGCGGAAAGCCACCGGCGCATCGCGATCATCGAAGTCATGGGCCGGCACTCCGGCTATATCGCGCTGGGCACGGCCTACGGCCAGCCGGACATCGTGCTGGTGCCTGAAATCGCGCCGGATTTGGAACTGCTGGTCGAACGCGTGAAGCAGCTGTACGACCTCCAAAAGAACGTGGTCATTGTTTGCGGCGAAGGCATCGTGGACGAACAGGGCCGCGAACTGGGCGCAGAAACGAAGTCCACCGACCCGGCGGGCAACGTGGTTTTGAGCGGCGCGTCGGAAGCCTTGCGCGCGAAGCTGGTGCAGATGATCGGCGACAAGTATTTCCAACTTTACCGGCGCGGCGATTCCGCCAAGGAGGCGATCTTCACCCGCAAAGTCGGCCACACGCAGCGCGGCGGCCGGCCGATTTTATTCGACCGGTTTTACGCGGCGGCCCAGGGCGCGAAGGCGGTTGAACTGCTGGTCGAAGGCCGCAACAACGCCGTGTCCGTCCTGCAATACAACCAGACGAAGGGCTTTTACGTGGAGGGCTACGACGCGAATCGTTTCCGCGACCGCTGGGGGCTGATCCACGCGCGCAAAATGCACCCGTCGCTTTACGACGCCAAGCGGATGAAGCCGTCCAAGCTGGGCATGGATTATCTGCTGCCGATTTTCACGGATGCGATTGGCGAGGACGACATGGAGCATCTGCGCCGGACACTGTTCGCCGCCGGAAATCTTTCGCAGCCGTATCACTCAATCAACACGGACGTTCACAAGCGCATCCGCTATCTGCAGGCGGAAGCCGCTTAAAACCAAAAACTGATGTCAATCCACGTCGCCCTCCATCACAAGACGCATTACAAATACGACCGGCTCGTCAACCTCGGCCCGCAGGTGGTGCGGCTCCGGCCGGCGCCGCATTCGCGCACGCGGATTTTGAGCTACTCGCTGAAAATCCGGCCGGAAGAACATTTCATCAACTGGCAGCAGGATCCGCAGTCGAACTACGCCGCGCGGCTGGTCTTTGAAAAACCGACGCGGGAATTTTGCGTGGAAGTGGATCTGGTCGCCGAGATGGCGGTGCTGAATCCGTTTGATTTTTTCCTCGAACCGAACGCGCAGAAGTTTCCATTTGCCTACGACCCGGCGCTCGATCACGAGCTGGCGCCGTTTCTCCGCAAATGGCGGCTCTCAAACCAATTTTCAAAATATCTCGCCGAGCTCCGGCGCGAACTGATCAAGGAAGTCAAACCGCGCACGCAGGAAGAGCGGGTGGCCATGCCCGAAAGCGACAAGATGACGACGAACGATTTCATCGTCGCCATCAACCAGCGGCTGTGGACGGACATCAAATACACCATCCGCCTGGAACCCGGCGTGCAGACGCCGGAGGAAACGCTCACGAAAATGAGCGGCTCGTGCCGCGATTCCGCGTGGCTGCTCGTGCAACTGCTGCGGCATTTCGGCCTCGCGGCGCGCTTCGTCAGCGGTTATTTGATCCAGCTCAAGCCCGACGTGAAATCGCTGGACGGCCCGAGCGGCGCGGAAAAAGATTTCACCGATCTGCACGCCTGGACGGAAGTGTATCTGCCCGGCGCCGGCTGGATTGGTCTCGACCCGACTTCCGGTTTGCTCGCGGGCGAAGGCCACATTCCGCTGGCCTGCACGCCCGATCCTTCGAGCGCCGCGCCGATTTCCGGCGGCGTGGACGAATGCGAAACTGAATTTGCGTTCGAGATGACGGTGAAGCGCGTTTATGAATCGCCGCGCGTCACCAAGCCCTACACCGACGAGCAGTGGAAGGACATTGAAAAACTGGGGCACGCGATTGACGTGGATTTGAAAAAAGGCGACGTGCGCCTCACGATGGGCGGCGAGCCGACGTTCGTTTCCGTGGATGATCCCGACGGACCGGAATGGAATTTCACCGCGATGTCCCACAAGAAGCGCATTCTCTCCGGCGAACTCATCCGGCGGCTGCGCGGAAAATTTGCGCCCGGCGCGCTGCTGCATTACGGCCAGGGCAAATGGTATCCCGGCGAACCGCTGCCCCGCTATGCGCTCGGTTGTTATTGGCGCAAGGACGGGGTGCCGGTCTGGAAAGATGATTCGCTCATCGCCGACGAATCGAAAAATTACGGCCACGGCCCGAAAGAAGCGAAAGCGCTGGCGGAAAGGCTCGCCAAAACCATCGGCGTGAATCCAAAACATTTGATTCCCGCCTACGAGGACGCCTTTTATTACACTTGGAAAGAGCGCCGTTTTCCGACCAACGTCACGCCGGACAAATCCAATCTCAAGGACAAGCAGGAGCGCGAACGCATCGCGCGGATTTTCCAGCAAGGCCTCGGTTCGGTCGTGGGTTATACGCTGCCGATCAAACGCGCGTGGTATGGCCCCGAGCAAGGCTGGATGTCCGGCTCGTGGTTTTTGCGCGATGACGACACGCTCTGGCTGATTCCCGGCGATTCCGCGATGGGCCTGCGCCTGCCGCTGGATTCCGTGCCGTGGGTTTCCGAAAAAGATTATCCGTGGCTGCGGCAGCAGGATCCGTCGGAACCGGATTTGCCGGAACTGCCGAAAGAATTTCCATATCGGCTGCGGCCGGAAATGAGCGGCCAGCGTTTCAGGCGCGGCGGCGGCGCGCCATCGGCCGCCGGCTACGGTCCGGGCCAGCGCGCACAAAAGCTCGGCAAGCCGGAGGAAAAACCGGAATTGAAGCCGGACGAAGATCCAAACCGCCGGCCGAGGCAAGGCGAATCCGCGCCGTGGATTATTCGGACCGCGCTGTGCGTTGAGCCGCGCGACGGACGGCTGCACGTTTTCATGCCGCCGGTTGAGCGCGCGGAAGATTATCTGGATCTCATCGCGGGCATTGAAACCACTGCCGCCGAAACCGGTTTGCCGGTGGTCATCGAAGGCGAAACACCGCCGCGCGATCCCCGGTTGAACAAGCTGGCCGTCACGCCCGACCCCGGCGTGATCGAGGTGAACATGCACCCGAGCAAAACCTGGGAAGAACTCGTCGAGCGCACGACCGTGCTTTACGAGGAAGCGCACCTGACGCGGCTCGGCACGGAAAAATTCATGGTGGACGGCCGCCACACCGGCACCGGCGGCGGCAACCACATCATCATCGGCGGCGAAACGCCGACGGACTCGCCGGTCCTGCGCCGGCCGGATTTGCTGCGCTCGCTGCTGACGTATTGGCAGAATCATCCGTCGCTGAGCTGGCTGTTCAGCGGTTTGTTCATCGGCCCGACTTCGCAAGCGCCGCGCATTGACGAAGCGCGCAACGATTCGCTTTACGAACTCGACGTCGCGTTCAAGGAAATGGACAAGCAGATCAGCCAGTTCGGCCAAACGCCACCCTGGCTGGTGGATCGTTTGTTTCGCAACCTGCTGATTGATTCCAGCGGCAACACGCATCGCGCCGAGTTTTCGATTGATAAGCTGTATGCGCCGGAAAGCAGCACCGGCCGGCTCGGCCTCGTGGAAATGCGCGCGTTTGAAATGCCGCCGCACGCGCAGATGAGCCTCGCGCAACATCTGCTTTTGCGGGGACTCGTCTCGAAGTTTTGGAAGGAGCCTTACAAAAACGGCCTGGTGCGCTGGGGCACGGATATTCATGACCGCTGGATGCTGCCGCATTTTTGCGAAACGGATTTCCGCGATGTCATCGGCGACTTGAACGAAGCCGGTTATCCGTTCGAGGCCGAATGGTTCGCGCCGCATTTTGAATTCCGCTTTCCGCGGATCGGCGATCTGGAGCAGCGGGATATGCAAATCGAGTTGCGCACCGCGCTCGAACCGTGGCATGTCCTCGGCGAAGAACCGGGCGGCGGCGGCACGGTGCGTTATGTGGACAGCTCGGTCGAGCGCTTGCAAATCAAGGCGCGCGGACTTGCCGGCGATCGCTTCGCCATCACCTGCAACGGCCATCGCGTGCCGCTGCATCCGACCGGCACAAACGGCGAAGGCGTCGCGGGCGTGCGCTATCGCGCGTGGCAGCCGCCGATTTGTTTGCAGCCCACGATCAAATCGCACGCGCCGCTGCGCTTTGATCTCTACGACACGTGGAACCAGCGTTCGCTCGGCGGCTGCACTTACAACGTCGCGCATCCGGGCGGCCGCAGCTACGACACGTTTCCGGTGAATTCTTATGAAGCCGAATCGCGCCGGCTGGCGAGATTTTTCCGGCACGGCCACCAGCAGGGCAAATTCATGCCGCCGGTGGAAAATCTGAACAGCGACTTTCCGTTCACGCTCGATTTGCGCAATGTCTGACGAGACTGGCAAAAAGCCCGATTCGCGTTTAGACTCGACTGCACCGATGAACGAAACGTCCATCGACCTAAAAAAAGTTTCCGCCCCGCCGCCGGTGGTCAAAAACCTGCGCGCGGCGCAGCTATTTGACGAAAGCGTGGCGGCCGACGGCACGCCGCGACCGCATTATGCGAAGTTTTTCAGTTCGTTGAAACAGATCGGCGCGGTGGAACTGGAACGCCGCTGGGAAAATTCGCGGCGGCTCGTGCAGGAGCAGGGCATCGCTTACAACGTCTATGGCGACACGCGCGGCATGGAGCGGCCGTGGGTGGTGGATCCGGTGCCGTTTCTGATCGCGGCGGACGAGTGGCGCTCGCTCGAAGCCGGCCTGGTGCAGCGCGCCGAACTCATCAACCGCATTCTTGCCGACTGCTATGGCCCGCAGAATCTGATCCGCACCGGCGGCCTGCCGCCAGCGCTGGTTTTCGGGCAGCCGGAATTTTTGCGCCCGTGCCACGGCATCCAGCCGAAGCTGGGAAAATTTCTTGTTTTCTACGCCGCCGATGTGGCGCGGTCGCCGGACGGTCGCTGGTGGGTGACTTCCGACCGGACGCAAATTCCCACGGGCGCAGGCTACGCGCTGGCGAACCGGCTGGTGACGTCGCGCATTTTGCCGGAGGCGTTTCGCGACTGCCAGGTTCACCGGCTCGCCGGATTTTATCGCGAGGTGCAAAAATCGCTCGCGGAGCTTGCGCCGGTGAGTTCGGATAATCCGCGCATCGTGCTGTTGACGCCCGGACCTTACAACGAAACGTATTTTGAACAGGCTTATCTCGCGCGCTATCTTGGCTACCAGCTTGTCGAAGGCCAGGATTTGACCGTGCGGGACGACCGCGTTTTTCTCAAGACGCTCGCCGGCCTGGAAGCGGTGGACGTGATTTTGCGCCGCGTGGACGACGAGTTTTGCGATCCGCTGGAACTGCGCAACAATTCGATTCTCGGCGTGCCCGGCCTGGTGGAAGCCGCGCGCGCCGGCACCGTGACGATTGCCAATCTGCCCGGCAGCAGCCTGTTGCAAAGTCCGGCGTTCATGGGTTTTTTGCCCGGCCTGTGCCGCCACATTCTCGGCGAAAATTTGAAACTGCCGTCCGTCGCGACGTGGTGGTGCGGCCAGCGCGCGGCGAAAAATTATGTGCTCGAGCATCTCGACGAACTGTTCGTCAAACCGGCGTTCCGCCCGAAGCTGCCCGGCATGACGGTGGAAAACGAACTGACCGCCGACGCCCGCGCCGCGCTGATCAACCGCATTAAATTTCAGCCGCACGAATTTGCCGCGCAGGAATGGGTGGAACTTTCCACCGCGCCCGCGCTGGACGGCAACAAGCTCGTGCCGCGTCCGGTTTCATTGCGGGTTTATCTCGTGGCGACGGAAAAAGGTTATGCCGTGATGCCGGGCGGACTTTCCCGCGTCGCGCCACATGTCGGCGCCAAGTTCGTCACCATGCAGCGCGGCGGTGCGAGCAAGGACACGTGGGTGCTGAGTGATGAGCCGGTGCCGGAGGTTTCGCTGCTTTCGGAGACCGGACCGAACATCGAGCTGCGCCGCGTCGGCAACAACCTGCCGTCGCGTCTCGCGGATAATTTTTTCTGGCTCGGCCGCTACGCCGAGCGCGCCGACGCCACGGCGCGACTGGTGCGGAGCGCGTTGCGCCGGTTCACGCCCGAACGCGGCGGCGGCAACCTGCCGCATCTTACGCCGCTGCTCGAAACGCTGGAGCGGCAAGGCCAGCTGACCGGGCACCACAGCCAGAAACAAAGCCAGCAAACCCAGAGCCAGTCCATGTCGCGGCAAAATCCGGAGGCGCTCGAAGCCGGATTGCTAGCGGCGATTTTTGATCCGCAGCGCGACGGCAGCTTGCGCCAGCTAGTCGGCCATTTGCAGCGCATTGCGATGTTTGTGCGCGACCGCACGTCCAACGATTTGTGGCGCGCCGCCAACCAGCTTGGCGATCTGCTGGCCAACGCGCCGCAGGAGAAAATCCTGCTCGCCGCCGATGCGCTGGGGATTTTAAACCAGTCGCTGCTCGGCCTCGCCTGCTTTCACGGGCTGGCGCGCGAAAACATGACGCGGGCGCAAGGCTGGCGGTTCATCGACATCGGCATGCGGATCGAGCGCGCGTTGAGCCTTTGCACGTTTCTCGACGGCTCGCTGCGTTCGCCGGAGGCGGACAATCCGAGCGTGCTGGAAACCGTGCTGGAAGTGGCCGACAGCACGCTGACTTACCGCTCGCGCTACAATTTGCTGCCGAACATCGCGGCGGTTTACGATCTGGTTTTGCTCGACGACACGAATCCGCGCTCGCTATTTTTCCAGATCAGCCAGCTCGCGCAGCATTTCGAGCGGCTGCCGCGCGAGGCGGAATCGGTGACGCCGCAGCAAATGATTTTGCGCGATTGCAGTTCGCGCCTGCGCACACTTGACACGCGCGAACTCGCCGCCCACACGAAAAACTGGCCGGCGGGCGAAACCGGCATGGTCATCGCCGAGACGTTGCGCGACCTGCCGCGTTTGTCCGACGCCATCGCGGTGAGCTACTTTGCCCATTCGGAAATTTCGCGGACCGGGGGAGGTCTTCAGCCATGACCTTCAACCTTTTCCATCGCACGATTTACCATTACGCCTCGCCGGTGACGGTTTCGCACCATGCGGCGCGCGTCGAGCCGCGCGGGCTGCCGCAGCAGTCGGTCAAAAACTTTTCGCTACACATCGGGCCGACGCCGGCGGTGATCAAGCCGCGCGTGGATTTTTTCGGCAACCAGGTCTGCGGCTTCAGCATCCAGGAAATCCACCGGCACCTGGAAATCACGGCACGCAGCACAGTGACGGTGTCGTCCGCCACGCCGCCGGCCCCGGCGCTGTCGCCAGACTGGGAGGGCGTGGCGAAATTATTTTCCGACCCGGTTTCGCCGGAAGTGGTCGTGCCGTATCAATTTATTTTTGATTCGCCGCTGCTGGGCGCGTCGCCGGAACTGGCGGATTACGCGCGGAAAAGTTTTGCGGCGAAAACGCCGCTGCTCGTCGCGGTGGCCGATTTGAACCGGCGGATTTTTGCCGATTTCAAATTTGATCCCACGGCCACCACCGTGGCGACGCCGCTGGAGGAGGTTTTGGAAAAGCGGCGCGGAGTCTGCCAGGATTTTGCGCATCTGGCCATCGCGAGTTTGCGTTCGCTCGGATTGCCGGCGCGCTACGTCAGCGGCTACCTGCGCACGCGGCCGCCGGCCGGCAAGGAGCGGCTGGTCGGCGCGGATGCCAGCCACGCATGGTTCGCGGTGTTTTGCCCAGATGTCGGCTGGGTGGATTTTGATCCGACGAATAATTTATTGCCCGCCGAAGAGCACATCACCGTAGCGTTTGGCCGGGATTATTCGGATGTGAGTCCGGTCAGCGGCGTCATCACCGGCGGCGGGGCGCATGAGGTAAGGGTCTCGGTGGACGTGGAAGAAGCCTGACGGCCGGCTGACCCGAATGAAATTTGAAATCATCCATCGCACGAGTTACCAATATGCTTCGCCGGTGCGCGACAGCTTTAATGAGGCGCGGTTGCAGCCGTTTTCCAATACGGTGCAGACGGTGGAATCCTTTTTTTTGAAGGTGCTGCCGGCGGCGCGGCTGCGGCATCACCATGATTTTTACTCGAACACGATCCATCATTTTGACGTAGTCGAGCCGCACACGAACCTGCTGATCGAAAGTCATCTGCGCGTTACGACGCGACCGCCGGTGCTGCCGGCCAGGACCGATTCGCCCTGGCCGCTGGCGCGCATTGGCCAAGCCGCACTGGAGCCGCGCATTTTTGATTTTTTGCAGGACAGCCATTATGTGGAGCTGTCGCCAGAAGTCTGGCGGCTGGCGGTGGATGCGACGGTGGGGCTGACGGACACCTGGCAGGCAGCACTGGCCATCATGAAATTTGTCCACACCGCCTTTAAATATGAAAGTTATTCCACCACTGTCCACACGCACATGCGCGATGTGCTGCGGGAGAAGCGCGGCGTCTGCCAGGATTTTGCGCACGTGATGATCGGGCTGTGTCGAGCGCTGAAAATTCCGGCGCTTTACGTGAGCGGATATCTGGCCACGGAAACCGCCAGCGCGACGCACGCGTGGATGGAGGTTTTGATACCCGGCACTGGCTGGATCGCGCTCGATCCAACGCACGACCGCCCGGTGGATGAAACGTATGTGAAGATCGCCGTCGGACGCGACTACGCCGACGTGCCGCCGGTGGCCGGCAATTACAAAGGCACCACGCAGCGCAAGCTGGAAGTGAAGGTGGACATCAAGCGGCTGGAATAGGTCGTGGTTTTGGAAATCTTCTCGGCGCGGGCGGCGTCTGGTATTAAAATCAACCGCACCGCATGACGACTTGGCTGAAAAAATGACGCCTGGCCCAAGCCAGTGGTGGCCTGGTTGAGCATCGTTTTTGTCATCCTGGTGGGCGTGCTCGATTAGGTCACAGGCTACGACCTCTTTGTTTTCACCTTTTATCTGCTGGGAATATTTCTGGCCACCTGGCGGCTGGGCGGGGTATTTGGCGCGTTGATTTCCGCGTTGAGCGTGGCGGCCTGGATTTCGTCCAACATCGCGGCGGGCGAGTATTATGCCAATTATTTTGTGCTGGTCTGGAACGGTTGGAGTGACACCCACGTGCAACTTGGGAAACACGGTTACGCCGGGTCACTTCCTGCCTTGATTTGACGGGACAGTGGTTCGTTTCAATACCCTGCGACGCAGACTGAGTCGCAGTTTTTTAAGAGGGCGGCTTTTGTGGCGGCGAAAGACTCAACGCCAATGGCCCCGGGCGACGTGCCAGCCGCGCTCGTCGCGCCAGCTACGTCCACTTACCCAAACGGCATGGGAATAAGGCGGATAACCCCAGTGGCCGCCCACCCAAAGCCACCCGCCGTTCCAAACCCATTCCCCATCAATCCACACATAATCCGGTCCGGGAGCGACGACTGTCACCGTTTCCACCGGCGGCGGCGGCGGCGACTGCTGGATGTAAGTCGCACTGGACGTTTCTGGGGTCGTGCCGATGGTGGCGGGCGTGTTGATCATGCAATTGACCACCTTGTCGGTCACACCGGCATCGCGCAGGCCAATGATATCCGCCGCGTTCAAATGGAAGACGGTCCCGGAACTTCGGATTTGGTTGATGATCACGTCTTCGCTGATGCCCGAATTCGCCAAGGCCTTCACGTCCGCAATGCTCAACGGCGCACCTTGGTCCACGCGTTGGTAAGTCTGCGGCGCCTGCGCCTGCAGGCGCGCCTCCTGTTCGCGGTCCATCGAATTGCCGATCAGTCCGCCTGCCAGCGCGCCCGCAGCCGCGCCAATGAGCGCGTCCGGTCCGCCGTGGCTCCGCCCGCCGATGGCCGCGCCGGTGAGCGCGCCCATCGCGCCGCCAACGAGTGCGCCGGTGCCGGTGTTGTTTTGCGTGCCGTCCGGGTTGACGCAGCCGGCCAGCAACACCGCCGAACCGGCCACCGCCAAAATCAAGGAGTGATGTTTCATGTTCACGTTAAAATTAAACCATTACAAGTAACTAGACAGTTACACGATACATTTATTCAATAAAAAATCAATCAGCCGGCCGAGGTTGCCATCCCGGCGGAACGGAATTATTTGATTTGTTAAGCCGCTGGCGCTTCAATATCCGAGTGATTGCAAAACGTGTCATTCCCTGCCTCGACGTCCACGCCGGCCAGGTCACGCGCGGCGTCCAGTTTGGCGTGGCTGAAACGGGCGGCCTGCGCAACGTCGGGGACCCCGTGGAACTCGCGCTCCGTTACAATGAGCAGGGCGCGGACGAAATGGTGTTCTTCGACATCACCGCCACCGCGCATGGCCGCGGCACGATGGTGGAGGTGATCGAGCGCGCCGCCGACCAATGCTTCATGCCGCTCACCGTCGGCGGCGGCATCAAGTCGGTTGAGGACATGTTCACGATGCTGCGCGCTGGCGCGGACAAGATCAGCATCAACTCCAGCGCGCTCGCCCGACCGGAACTCATCCGCGAAGGCGCGGAGAAATTCGGCAGCCAGTGCATCGTCGTCTCGATTGACGCCAAGAAAATCGCGCCGGACAAATGGGGTGTGTTCTCGCACGGCGGACGCAAAGACACCGGTTTGGACGCGCTCGAATGGGCCAAGCGCGCCGTGGCGCTCGGCGCGGGCGAAATTGTGTTGAACTCCATTGATGCCGACGGCACAAAAGCTGGGTTTGACCTCGTCATCACGCGGCGCGTGAGCGAAGCCGTGGGCGTGCCGGTGGTGGCCAGCGGCGGCGCGGGCACGCTGGAACACATGGCCGAGGTGCTGCTGGCCGGTAAAGCCGACGCCGTTCTCGCTGCGAGCATATTTCATTTCGGCACCTACACTGTCAGCGACGTGAAACGGTTTTTGAAGGAGAAGAACATTCCGGTGCGATTGTGAACCGGACCGTTTATGCGCGCCATCACCCGACGTGACGGTGTAGGTGAAGGATTTGATGACCGGTTGTATCGGCACGCCGGGCAGTCATTGCCGCACCTTTCGCGCTAAATCCGGTTCTCGTCGGCGTCGAGCATATCCACGAAACATTTGATGTCGTCGCGGTGGCCAAGGCCGGCCTTTTCCTTGCGCATCTTCAACCGCGCCTTGGCGGATTCATCGTTGGCGAGCGGACGGCTCAGGACATCCTGCCAGTGCGCGTCTTTTTCAGCGGCGGATTTTTTCACGTTTTGCCGCACCCAGTCGCAGACCTGGCCGTCGGTGATGGAATTTTTCACAGCCTCGACAAATTGTTCGTGCGTCACGCCTGCCGCCTTGAGCCAAAAGCCGTCAAAGGCTTTGCCGAGATTTTCCTGGTAGTCGGCGTGCAGTTTGCCGGCGAGGTGCAGGCGGATTTTGTCAACGTAGCGCGGCAGGTAATGCCAGCCGGCCATGGTTTCGCGCGGGCTGCGGGGATAAATGGTTTCGCTCATGCGCCAATAATCGGAATCCCATCGCGGGCTGTCAACTGTTACTGGCGGAACTGTCGCACGAAGGACGTAAAGTTTGCGCAGGGAAAATCCGGCTTTGCCACCTGCGCGCACAAAATTCAGGTTGATAAATTCCGGCGGCCAAGCATTTTCAACTCATGCAGAAATATGATTTTGACGTGGCGGTGATCGGCGGCGGCAGCGGCGGCTACGCGGCGGCGCGAACGGCGGCGGGCGCGGGCCTGAAAACCGTGGTCATCGAAGGCGGCACCGAACTCGGCGGCCTCTGCATCCTGCGCGGCTGCATGCCGACGAAGGCGCTGCTCTACGCGGCGGAGGTGAAACATCTCGCCGAACACGCGGCAACCTGGGGCGTGCGCGCCGGGAAAGTTTCGTTCGATTTCGCGAAAGTCATGGCGCGGAAAAGTGCGCAGATCAAAGATTTCGCAGGTTTTCGAGCGCAGCAGCTTAACACCGGCAAATTCAAGCTCATCCGCGCCAACGCCCGATTTATTGATGGGCACACCATCGAGATGGGGAGGACTGACCGGCCGGTCAGCCCGGACGCGCGGCGGCGCGTCCCGAACAGACTCACCGCCAAATTTTTTGTGATCGCCACCGGCTCGCGCGTCGCGCCTGCACCGCTGGCACAACTGGACGAAGTCGGCTATATCACCAGCGACGACGCAGTGGCGCTGAAGCACCTGCCGAAATCGCTCATCATTCTCGGCGGCGGCGCTATTGCCTGCGAATTCGCCCAGTTTTTCGCGCGCTTCGGCGTCAAGGTCACGCTCATCCAACGCAGCGAACGGCTCTTGAAGGAATTTGACGCCGAAGCCGGAACGGAGATAGAAAAAGTTTTCCGGCGCGAAGGCATGACCGTTTTCACCGGCACGAAACTGGTGGCCGCACGGCGCACGGGAAAATTGAAAACCATTTCGTTCGAGCAGAACGGAAAACTTGTTTCCGTTTCCGCCGAGGAAATCTTGTTTGCGCTCGGCCGCGTGCCGAACACGGCATCGCTGGCCTTGGAAAATGCCGGAGTGAAAATGGAGCAGGGGAGAATTATTGCCGACGACCGGATGCGGACGAGCGCGCCGCATATCTTCGCGGCGGGCGACTGCTGCGGGCCGCACGAGATCGTCCACATCGCGATTCAGCAGGGCGAGACGGCGGCGCGCAACATTTTAACACCGAGGTCGCCGCGCAAAATGGATTATCGGCTGCTGATTTCCGTGGTGTTCACCGATCCGCAGGTGGCGTTTGTTGGGCTGACAGAAAAGGCGGCAGCGGCGCGCGGAATAAAATTTCTGGCGGCGAACTATCCATTCAACGACCACGGCAAATCGCTGCTCATGGAAGCGAAAGACGGTTTTGTGAAACTGCTGGCGAATCCAAAGACCGGCGAAATTCTCGGCGGCGCGTGCGTTGGCCCGGCGGGCGGCGAACTGATCCATGAAATTGTCGCGGCGATGGCGAAGCGGATGACCGTTCACGAACTGGCGGCGATGCCGCATTACCATCCGACGCTGGCGGAGATCTGGACTTACCCAGCGGAGGAACTGGCGGAGCAGGTCAAGGTTGCGTGACCATTTCCGCCGGGGCGGCGACGGGTTTTCCCACCTCGCTTAACAGGAGCCGCACGACCTCGGCGGCAGTGTAGGAATCGTGATCCGGTTGCAGGAAACGCGCGACGTTGGCGATTTCATTGCCGGCGGTGACAAGCGGCAGGCCGGTAATGATGCCGGCATTCACCTGCGGCAGGCCGATGGTCGCGACCAAGCCGTTGCAGACACATTCGCGACCGACGGTTTCCTCCAGCGTGCCGCCTTTGCGGATATAATCTTCCACCGGCTCGGCGGGACAGCGATAACCGGTGGTGCCGTCCGCGCGGCGGTAGGCATGCCGCAGGTAGCCGAGATCGCAGAGGCGTTCGCGCGGCGGCAGCGACTTGCTTTCGGACAACGTGCCGGGCAGTTGCACCACCTTGAATGGAAAACCGGTGGGCGATGCCAGCGGATCGGTGAACACGCGGAGCGTGCCGGCGCGGCTCATTTGAAACACCTGCTGCTTGAGATCGGGGCGGATGCCGGATTCTTCGCAAAACGCAAACGCGGTGCCTACTTGGATGCCGACCGCGCCCAGCTTCAACGCTTCGGCGAGCTTGCCGACCGCACCATAGGAACCGGCGAGCCAGAAGGGCAGGCCGAGTTCACGGATTTTTTCCAGATCCGGCACATCGCGGACCCCATAAATCGGTTCGCCTTCGGTGTTCAATTGCAGCGGGCCGCGCGGCGGGGCGTTGTGGCCGCCGGCGGTTTCACCTTCGACGATGAAGCCGTTGACGGTGCCGCTGGATTTGCGAGCGAGCGTCATCGCCAGCGTGGCCGAGGCGACGATGCCGAGAAAATTTGGGCGTTTTAGCTGCGGCGCGGGACCGCGGCAAAAGGCCGCCGGGTCAAACTTGGAATGAAATTCCTCGCCGGGCAGACTGCCTTCGATGTCAATCTTCAGCTCCACGGCCTCGCCGCGCGCCAGCCGGTCCAGCACGCCGGGAATGGCGCGGGGAATGCCCGCGCCCATGAGCACATAATCCACGCCCGCGAGCATCGCGCCGAAAATCGAGGGCAGCGTGGGGAACTGGATTTTTTCCAGGAAGTTAACGCCGACCAAGCCGGCGTGACCTTCCTTGGCCAGAAAAACTTCCACAAAATTTGCCGCCACGGTGAAGGCCACAAAATCCGGGCCGGGGTCAAGACCGGGCAGCGGGGAGAGTTTGAAGGGCGCATTGGCGGCCTTGCCGCCGGGGATGAAATAATCCGCAAGAATTTTGGCGGCGACGCCGGGGACCGGAAATTTTTCCAGCGCGCGGCACATCTGGCCGTCGGGGTCGCCGACTTGCAGCCGCCGGATCAGAATCGCACCGAGCGCGGTGCCGGAAACAACCCCCAGCTGGCCGGCCTGTGAAACCGCGCGGGCTAGCCGCCAGTCGGAGACGCCGGCCCCCATTCCGCCCTGGATGATTTTGGGATATGACATGATAATACAACCACTGATGAACGCCCGAAACTACGGGCTCGTTGCGGTTGAAAACAGGATCGGACAGCCAGCGGCACCCCAGTCGCGCGCCGCGCAGGTTTTCCAACGGAAACAATCGCAGTGGGACATTAGTTTTACATGAGCCAAATGGCAAGCGTTAGTTTCGCCCGAATCATCCTCATTCCAAATCGGTTGGCCCACCACCTAGGATAAATCCAGGCGGTCTACAGCACATCGTTAGCTGGCGGAAATTTTTTGCCAGACTTCCGTCGGCTGGAAACCATGAAGCATCATGATCTTGTGTCGGGACGTCTGGCCGCGCCGCAACTCCACCCGGCCGCGGGCGCAGCCCAGCTTTTCCGCGAGCAACTTCACCAGCGCCGCGTTGGCCGCCGCATCCACGGGCGGCGCGGTGACTTTGATTTTTAATTCGTCGCCGAGCGCCTCACCGATTTCGTTTTTGGCGGCGCGCGGCTGCAGCTTCACCAAAAGCAACGTGCCGCCGGCGGTTTCGCGGAGAAAGGTCGCCGGGGGCACGTTGCTTGACGGTGATAATTATTTATCCTCGGGGTTCACAAATTTAAACACCAGCGCCGCCAGCGCGCCGCCGGCAAAATTGCCGGCCAGGTAAAGCCAGATATTCGCGGCTTTCGCCAGGTGCATCACGGTGATGCCGGTGGCAACGGCGGGATTGAACGCGCCGCCGGAAATGCCGCCGAGCGCGAAGGCCATCACCATCACGGTGAAGCCGATGGCGAGGCCGTAATGGGAGTTGCCTGCCGTGGCCTTGGCCGTGGCGACGTTCAGCACGACGTAGCACAGAGCGAAGGTGCCGACAAATTCGGCGATCAGCGCCGGGAAAATTTTAATGTCACTGGCCTCCACCATGGGGTCGTTTTTCAGCGCGAGCGTGAGAAAGGCGGCGGCAATGGCGCCGGCAATCTGCGAGCCGATATAGGGCAGCACCTCCGCCGTCGGGCAGCGGCCGCGCAGCCAAACAGCGAGGGTGACGGCGGGGTTATAGTGGCCGCCAGAGACATGGCCGCCCGCATAAATCATGATCATCAACGCTGAGCCGATGGCCAGCGGGGCCAGCGTGCCCGCGCCGGGATCAATGACGGTCATGCCGACGGTCAGGATGAGAAAAAAGGTGCCGATGAATTCAACCAGATATTTCTTCATAAGAATTATTTGCCTCAATGGCGGCGGTGAAACTAGCAAAATCCGGCCGGGTGGCGAGCGGAAAATGTGCGGCATCCGAAGGTTTTTCAGTCGGTATCAGGCGGCCATGATCAAGCCGGCGCCTTCAAGGCAGTTGCAGGAGGTAAAAGCTTTGGGCAGTGCCGGTCTTGACGGCGTTGGTGAAATTAAAATTGCCGCCCGCGTCAAACTGGTTGGTCAGCAGCCGCGTCCAGTTGGTCAGCGGCGCGGCCAAATTGGTGGAGGTTAGGACGTAGTAAGTTCCATTGGTGATGCCGCCGGAGCCGTTCAACACCAACTTGCCGCTGATGATGCCAAGATTGCCGATGACCGGCGGGGTTTCGGTGACGATGCGGAGGGTG